>Ga0114956_1000121_pt1 | contig 46484 bp, 38 predicted proteins | sample MaitaG_FD_87304 | JGI IMG/M metagenome (GOLD analysis project Ga0114956, IMG submission 87304) | Marine algal microbial communities from Maine, USA - Maine_Asex2 metaG | ecosystem: Host-associated > Algae > Red algae > Unclassified | place: Maine, USA | collected 2015-01-05 | reverse complement strand
CAATCCGTCGTTGAACTCGACGGCGGCGCTTACGGACTCTAAGGGGGCTTCTGACGTCGATGCAGCACTGGTGGCTATGGCTGCCGTCTGGGGCAAACAACGGCGCCACGGATCAGACAATCGAAATCTTGACTATCCCGCGACGGAGAGTGAGGCCGAGATGGCAGTGCATCTCGCCCTGTGGCTTGTCCACAGCTTCCAGTCGGGACTGTTCCGCCCAGGTAGCCAGTGGCCAGCTCGGCGGACGGCAGTCGATGCCACGCAGCACCGACCACCGAGCGGACCGGGCCCTATCTCGGGCGGCCGTAGTTGATCCCGGTCAGGGGCAGAACTCTTCGCGTTCAGTGTCACGCTGGTCCGAAACTGCCCAGAAGTTACAGAGATCAGCCATCGACATCTGTTCAGAAAAGACGGCCCCGTCATCAATCTGGCAAGCCGCATGGATTGCCACGTCGCGCTCGGATAGCGGCTGCAATTGCTGGAAACAATCCGTTGCCAGCGCGTAAGCAACGACATGAGCGACGCTTCGATCAAGCTGCTCCATAAATGAGGGGGTGTAGGCCTGCCATGGCTCGAACGAGTCCATTGAGAGGACAGAGTAAGTAGTCAGGCTGAGGGATAGCACCATGAAGAAGAATGCTTGGAGCGTCCGTGCTATGCCAGGTCGGACTTCAATGCCCAAGTCTCGGCCGTAGGTCTTTAAGGGGAGCCGAATGCTAGTCATTCGATAGCGAGGGATCACCCTGCGAGAGGTCCAAACCACGCAAGACCGTCGGCGCACTGGAACGACTTGCTCATTATGCCGACAAGCACTCCCTCGTAGTCAAACACCGGAGCACCACTCAATCCAGAACAAGCGTGACCGGCTGAGACCACGCAGCCGATCAACTCGCGATCTGGTAGGCATTGGGCGAGCTCAACCCACTCGGGATCACGTCTAACAGCGCCAGAACGTTCATGTTTTTGCCACCCTCGCGAGAAGAGTGTCCCCGTATCTGCTGTGTCTTGGGCAATGCGGTGGTTGGTTTCCGTTGGGATGGCTGTGCCTACCACGGCTAACGTCGCAGTGTCCGTCGCCAAGACCTGATCTGCCACCCTCACGCCGTACGGTTGCCATCCATTGGTTTCACAGAGATCGGTCGATCCGTGCAACACGACTAGGTGGTCGCGATCTTGAACGCAGTGCGCCGCCGTAGCTACCAGACCTGGGGCTAGTAGTACTCCAGTGCACTGGAACCCAAAAACTGGCGCTGCGGCGACGTCGGGGCCGAAACTGCTCTCGACAACGGCAACTAGGGACGACTCAAGTAGCGCGACGACTTCGCCTTTCGGTCCCGTGCTCTCGGGTGACCATCCAACTGCATCGCTCGCCACCAGCAGAGCAGGTATCAAGCACACAGCAAGCACCCGAACCAGGCGAAGCGCGTCGCGCAACCTAACAGACCTCCCGAGAGGTTAGCTCGAAGTCTTCAACGCTGAAGTATTGTTTCGAATTGAGCGTGTATTCCAAACGGTCAACTCTCACAACCCACGGCCGATCCTCGGGTTCGAATACCAGCACAACATCGGCTGACGTCGGGCCATCAAGCTGAGCAGGGATATCTAGCTCAAACTCCATTTCTTCACGCACTAGGGCCAATGAACCAGCACCAATATTGCCAAAGCCATAGCGAATGTCGGGCGCTTGACCTTCGAGCGCCTCTATCCGCATTCCGGTCAGCTCGAACTCTTCACCGTCCTCCACAGGCACGAGACCAGGTGATACGACACTGAGTCCATGAGTGCTTGGAATGCAGGCACTCTCCAAACCAAAGAACCTTGTGCTGCGTTCTTCCGGTTCCGTCGAACAAGCCGAGACGCTAGCTAGCGCGAGGAACAAAACTGCAATCCAGACCGGCAAACGCCGTTGGAAGCAACCAGTTCGGTTGCAACTGACATCGATAGAAGCGAATTCAATACTCAAGCTGCAGGAAGGCTTCCGTAGCCGACGAGACGTCCACTCGGCCTGTGCTCATCGCCGATCTTGGCGAACTGGCCGCATACGTAGCGAATATAGTTCTGGGAACCATTTTCGAACCGTATGGAGTGTTCGATGCCACCGCTTAGTGTGTTTTTCATGGATAGGGAAGTCCCAACAATAGTTCCCTGGACACCAGTTGTGTATGCAACCGTTTGGCCACTATTCCGGGTGACGGCACCACCCCTCGTGATTTCTGCACAATTGCGACGAGGCGTCTTCGGCTTCCAGTTCGTGGTTCCGACGATGGTTGCGCCTGTGATGAACTCCGGTCGAGTTTCATAGTGGCTTGAGACATTACAGTTTACCCCCGGTATCAAACCAATCACGCAAACCATGACAACTCCACATTCGACCTTATATACACCATAGCGAGTTCTTGTCTTGAAATTGTAGTGTCGACCATCGTTTGGGCGGACACTAACCGTGGGGAAATCGAGTGAAGTTGATCCTCGAACCGTAACCTCACCTCCTGCACTGAACGATCCGTTGATTCCGTTACTGCTGACCCCTAGACCTAGATTGAAACTGGTCTTGCGTGTGGAATCAGCCTTGTAGTTGTAAGTAATTCTTACCGATCCGGTGTTTGACCCAGTCGTCTGAATGAACGTAATGAAGTCGCCGTGGTTCCTAACTCGACTACTTGAGCAGCTGATACCAGCCTGATTATCTGTTGGTTCACCATCGACGATCTCAGCCGCGTTGTTTGGTTCCTCCAGCTCATGTGCCATTTCTGTCTCCGTAAGGAGAGCTGGTTCTACCGCTGCGAATGCCTCTTCATCGCGAACGGTGAAACTGAGTGCCAAGGATTTGGCCGAGGACTGACTGCCTTCTGAACGGCTCCGCCATGCCTGTCCTTCGATGGCGGGCGTTGTCCCCCATGGAAGGTGTTCAGCTTCGGGCGTAAACAGCGTCGTGCTATAGGTGCCAAGCTCTCCGTCCTCGTCAGAGATAATCACCGTGACCTCGACACCACCGTTGTCGCCGACATATGCGGCCGGAACGGACTCGGGGTCGGCGGCGAGTGTGAAGCCGCCAGCATCGCTCACTGCTGTGACGGCCAAAACTGGCAGCGCCACCGTCTCAGGAGCAACGGCGCGAGCCTCAGCCGGAAGCCGCAGTATTGCAATTGCCGACGTGCTTTCCTTCATTTCGCCGACTTCTGAGGCAATTCGGCCACGCAACAGGACGTTCGAGATATCCGCCGCTTCCGCCCTTGTCCCAAAAAGGACGACTACTGTTAACGCGATTGCGACACTCAAGAGCATCGCAAGCAACGTTCTAACACTTGCAAGAGACATGAAATCAGCTCCAACTAGTTGATTTGTATTTGATCCTTGTGAGGCATGGCCAGCGATGACTGGTGAGAACAGGGTCCCGCTGAGATCGCTCCCATTCCTACAAGCTTGACCGCACGGTATGGTCAAACTGGGTATGCGTCAAGAGCTTGATCGAAATGGCACTGCCAACCCACCCCGCCGACGTTGAGGTGCAGGAACGCATCCGGTTTGAGCACCTTGAAACCCACGACTCGCCCTTGAGGAGCAGCCCATGACCAAGACCGCCGTCATCTACCTCAGAGTCTCAACGGAGCGCCAAGCCCGCAAGGGCGGTGGGGCCGAAGGATATTCAATTCCGGCTCAGCGCGAAGCCTGCCAACGCAAGGCTGAAGCGCTCGGGGCCGAGGTGCTCAACGAGTACCTCGATGCCGGAGAGTCAGCTCGTTCTGCTGACCGGCCGAGCCTTAACCAGATGCTCGCCGACCTGGCCACACCGATCGGTGCTGCCGACTATGTGATCGTGCACAAGCTCGATCGCCTCGCCCGCAACCGGGGCGACGACGTCGCCATCAACATGGCCATCCGTGAATCCGGGGCGCAGCTGATCTCGTGCACCGAGAACATCGACGACACGCCTTCGGGTGCGTTGATGCACTCGATCATGGCCGGTATCGCCGAGTTCTACTCCAAGAACCTCGCCGTCGAAGTCAAGAAAGGTCTGCGCCAGAAAGCTCGCACAGGTGGCACTCCTGGCCGGACGCCACCGGGCTATCTCAACACCCGCCACGTGGTCGATGGCCAAGAGATCCGTACCGTCGAGATCGACCCCGAACGAGCCCCACACATCGAGTGGATGTTCAAGGCCTACGCCACCGGCGAATACACCATCAGCGAGCTGCAAAAGGACATGGAAGCCCGAGGCTGCCGGTCACGCCAGACGCCCAAGCAACCAGCGAGGCCATACAGCCGATCGCAGATCCATCGTTATCTGTCGAGTCCTTACTATGTGGGCGTCGTTCGGTACGGGGGAGTGGAATACGAGGGCAACCACCCGCCACTGATCGATCTCGACACCTACCGCCAAGTGCAGACGATGCTGGCCACCAACCGCACCGCAGGCGACCGATCCCAGCATCACAAGCACTACCTCAAAGGCAGCCTGTTCTGCGGCCACTGCGGCGCAAAGATGGCCCTGACGCACTCTCGTGGCCGAAACGACGTCTACAGCTACTTCTACTGCCTGGGGCGCAACAAGAACCGCACCGACTGCCAACAAGGCTTCGTCGCTGTCAGTAGAGCCGAACAAGCCGTCGAAGACCACTACCGCCGCTACCAAATGGACCCAACCGTCATTGGCGGCATGCGCGACGCTCTGACCTCTCATATAGAGGTAAGTCAGTCGCTCAACGCCAAAGAAGTCGAATGCCAACAACGGCGGCTGAAGAAGCTCGACGACGAACGGCGCAAGCTGCTGCAGGCGCATTACGCCGAAGCGATCCCCGTTGACCTACTCAAAGAAGAGCAGACCCGTATCGGAACCGAGCAAGCTCAAGCCGAACGAATCCTCGCCTCCTGCTCAGCCGAGCACGAACAGATGAACCTCAACCTCGACAAGGCCCTCGATCGCATCTCCAACGTCCATGTCACCTACCGCATCAGTGATGACGAAGGACGACGCAAACTCAACCAAGGCCTGTTCGAGAAGATCTTCATCGTCGACACCGACATCAGCGGTGCCGACCTCGCCCAGCCGTATCACCAACTGCTCGATGACGACATCGAAGGACGCATCAGCGCTGAACAGCAACTCCCACCCGAGGAACTGTTCAAAGCTGATGCGCCAGCCACCGTCGACTACGAGGCCCGAGAAGCCACCGACGACGACATCGCAGCAGCGCTGCTGGCCCAAGTCGACTGGCATCCCTACGAGCGCCCATACGGCCCGCTACCCGTAGATGAAAGAAACCCCGCAGCTTACAAAAGCCGACGGGGTTCGAACTTGACACTTTTGGCGGCCCGAGTGGGACAACGTTCGAATCATCACGAGCTGTGACGACGGCAGTTGTGAGGCCCAGCCGAGCAACTGTGTAAGTGAGCGACTTCGTCAGAAGTCCGAACGACGCGGAGGGAGTGGGATTCGAACCCACGGTGAGTTTCCCCACACACGCTTTCCAAGCGTGCCGATTCGGCCGCTCTCGCATCCCTCCTGGAAGCAGCCGAAGTACCGGGTGAAGGCACAGGCAATAAATCTCGCCCTACCATCCGGAATCCGACGCCGCTATCCTAACCAAGCCCGTTCTGGAATGTGGTGGTCGGGTCCTGTGCAACAGCGGTCTGTGAACCGAGTCAGGGCCGGAAGGCAGCAGCTCTCAACGGAAACCGCTTGTGTGCCGCAGATCGCCTGGCCGCCACTTTCGAGAACGGGCACCGACAGAACGTGTGCGATGAGCCAACCCACCACTAGCCCGGCTGCCCATGAGGGTTCTGACCTTCCGGCAAAGCTGGCTCCGCCGCGGCTGGTAACGCCCGCACCTGAGCCGGAGCTGGAGCCGCCGACGCAGCCCGCGCCCGCATCACCGTCGGTGTTCGATCATATGAACGACCTTGCCGACGAACACGAGGTCGATCGCGGCGCTCGGGCGACCGCGCTTGCAGGATCGGCTCCGCGGTCTGTGGCTCCGGAACGAGCCGCGGTGACGGCTGAGTCGTTCGTGCCCCGCCGCATGATCATGCAGGTCGACATGGCTGGCCGCATCGTCGAGGTCGACTGGGCGACGACTGCGGCACTCGGTTGGCCCACCGAAGAGCTGGTCGGGTCGTCGATCTTCGACTGGATCCATCCGTCGGAGATAGAAGAGTCCCGCCGAAGCTGGAACGAACTGGTCGCAGCTCCCGGCAGCGGTAGGCGCTTGAAGACGCGTTTCTGGCATCGCGATGGTCGCTGGCTTTGGGTTGAGCAGACCGATCGGAATCTGCTCGACGATGTTGCCGAGACGGTGATCTCCGAACTCGTCGACATCACGCCCGAGATCGAAGCGCAACACGCGCTTGATGCCCGCAATCGCATTCTCGCCGTACTGAGCGAATCGCCGAACACCGGCATCATTGAGATCACGCCCGAGCGCCAGGTGGCCTTCGTGAACCGCGAATGGTTCGCAGCGGCCGACCTTGCCGATGGCGCCCCGTTCGTGGCGTTCCTCGCGACGCTGGTCGACGGTGAGCGGGTGCAGCGAGCCCTGACGAACGCGTGCACGAAGGGTCTGGAGACTCGATTCGTTGCCGCTCGCATCGATGGCTCCGAGGTCGAGATACGCGTGCAGTCGTTGCCGACGACCGCGGGCGTTCGCAACGGCGTCGTCGCCCTCGACCCGATCACCCGTGATCCCGGCAGCCCGCGCGCAGCAGCCGTCGTCGCTCCCCACGAACAGCCCGTGCGTCCGCCGACCATGGTCGCTCCGCCCGCGCCTGCACCGTTGGTCGCGCCAGCACGAGTTGCGCCCGCAGTACCGGCGCAACCAACCCCGGTCGTCGCGCCGTCACCGTCACCGTCACCAGCGCCCGCACCGGCCCCGAACCTGCCCGCGATCCGTCTGCCGGTCCCGGCCCTGATCCCGCCCGACGAACGACTTCGTCAACGGGCTCGCGAGCGCGGGCTTGCACGCGAGGCAGCGATCGCGCTGACCGAGCAGCGGCCGATGCCCATAGTGCTCGGACCGTCGAGCATCGAGTATTCCGAAAGCACCGAACTCGCCGTCATCGCCGACGAAGAACCGAAGCCCGACACCGGCCGGCTCCGAGGATGGGCGGGCTTCGCGCTGCCCGAGTTGCTCGTCGTCGTCGGCATCGGCGTCGCCGCCCTGTTTGTGCGGCTGTGGCAGCTGTCGACGGTGCCCGCCGGCCTCCACGTCGAAGAAGGCCTGGCCGCCCTTGCCGCGCAACAAGTGGCCGATGGTGTCTCCGCCGGGCTTTGGGATACGAACCAGCCAACGGTGCACATCTATGCCGCAGCTCCCGCGATCGCCGCCTTCGGACAATCGATCTTCGCAGTCCGGATCATGTCTGCGCTCATCGGTGCCCTTACGGTCGGCGCGCTCTTCGTTGTTGCTCGCCCCCGGTTCGGGCGCCGTGTTGCCATCGCTGCAGCTGCCGTGCTCGCGCTCCTGACCTGGCACGTGCACTACTCACGCCTTGCGTTCGGCGCAATTTGGTGGCCGCTGGTGGGGCTCGCTGCGGCAGCGCTCACGGTGCGAGCCCTTCAAACACGATCGAAGGCCGGCCTCGTCGCCGCCGGTGTCATGACCGGCCTCGGCGTTTATGTCGCGTTCGAACATTGGGTGTTTCTCTTTGCCGTCACCGCCTTCGTGATCGGCTGGCTCTTGAGCACGGTTCGAGATCGGCCGATCGCTGCCACCCTCGTCGACATCGCACTATTCGTTGTCGCAGCGACGATCACGGTTGCGGGGATGGGTCGGTACCTCGGAGCGTTCCCGTCGTGGTCCGAACTGACGAACTTCAACAACACCCTCACCGCACGATTCGACGATGGGCTCGGCATCATCGCTCCCGTTCCACTCGTCATCCTTGCGGCGGCCGCTGTCGGCGTGCTCGTGGCGGCCTTTCGGGCAGTCCGCGAACCTCGCGAACACAATCCGCTGCTGTTGCTCAGCTTGGTCCTCATCGCGTCCTACGCCCTCGCTGTCGCTGTCGTCGGCAGCGAGGCTGGGTATCGGCAGGCCTTCGTGCTGGCTCCATTCGTGGCGTTGCTCGCGGGCACCGGATTCGCGTGGACTTTCCAGTTCCTTGCTCGCCACATCGGTCGCATCGGCGCGTGGTCGTTTGCGACGCTAATCGGGCTCGTCTTTGCTCTGACGACCGTGCCGTCGTACTTCGGCGACTTCTCGGGCGACTCGAAACAGCGCGAGCTGTTCACGGCCGACTACGTGCAGGTGGCCGACATTGTGAACGCCGCCGAGGGCGACCCGCTCGTCGAGGTCATTCTTGGCGACGGAGCCACCGAACCCGTCACACCGCAGCTGACATTTCTCACCGACGGCAAAGTCGGCGCCGACGGCCTGCCTGGCGACAGTTCGAACGAAGCAGGCCGTCCGCGGTTGTTCATCATCCTTGGTCAGGATGCGCCGCAGCTCGCGACGCTTGAGTCGCTCTACCCGACTGGAGCTGTCACAACCGAAGGGGTCGGCGACAGCGGTCGGTACGTTGCCTACTTCGTTCCCAGCGCCGCTGGTGGAGGCGGGCAGTAGGCTCCGACGACATATGGCTTACGAAGCTCTGTACCGCCGCTACCGCCCTCGACGGTTCGTCGAAGTCAAGGGTCAAGAGCACGTGGTGGCTGCGCTCGCCAATGCGGTGGCCAACGATCGGGTTGGCCATGCCTATCTGTTCAGTGGACCCCGAGGAACGGGCAAGACCAGCTCGGCAAGACTGCTTGCCAAGGCGCTGAACTGCACGAACCGTGGTGCCGACGGCGAACCGTGCGATACGTGTGAGGCTTGCACGAACTTCAACAACGGGTCGTCGTACGACCTGCGGGAACTCGACGCCGCGTCGAACAACGGTGTCGAGGCGATGCGCGATCTCATCTCGAAGGTCGGATTGTCGGCTGGCGGTCACGGCGTGTTCATCCTCGACGAGGTGCACATGCTTTCGAGTGGCGCCGAGAACGCGCTACTGAAGACGCTCGAGGAACCACCACCCGGTGTCACGTTCGTGTTGTGCACAACCGAACCAAACAAGGTCGTGGCGACGATCCGGAGTCGAACGCAGCACCTCGAGTTCAACCTGCTCCCCGCCGATCAGCTCGTCGAACATGTGAAGTACGTCGCGGCCGATGCCGGTCTTGAGATCACCGATGCCGATATCGACTTTGTCGTCCGCGCTGGCGGCGGGTCGGCCCGTGACACTTTGTCGGCCCTCGATCAGGTGGTCGCGGCAGGCGGTGCGCCGGAACATTTCGACAAGATTGGGCTCATCATCGATGCGCTCGCGGATCGCGACACGGGCGCGGCGCTTGTGGCCGTGAACGAGGCGACGCGAATGGGCCGCGATCCCGAGGTCATCGGTCGCGAGATCCTTGCTGAACTGCGCAACGCCTTTCTTGCGACGATGGGTGCGAGTCTCACCCACCTCGATGACAACAGCCGGACCGTCGCTACCGAGCGAGCTGGCCAATTCGGGCCTGCTGCGCTCACCCGGGCGATGGAGGCACTCGGTGTCGCGATCGTCGAGATGCGGCAGGCGCCAGACGCCCGCGTCGACCTCGAACTCGCCCTTGTCCGCCTCACTCGACCCGAGCTCGACACCGACCCGTCGGCGCTTCTCGCCCGGATCGAACAGCTCGAACGCAATGGTCCGCCCGCCGGTGGCCCTGGTCCGGTCGCAGCCCTTGCCTCGTACCCGCCTGCCCCCGCTGCGGCGAGCGCTCAGATCGCCGCGCCGGCCGAAACACCAGCTGCCCCGGTCGCCGAAGCGCCGCCGGCCGAGGTAGCCGCGGCGCCGCCAGCCGCGCCGAATCCAGCCGCGCCGAATCCAGCCGCGCCGAATCCAGCCGCGCCGAATCCAGCCGCGCCGAACCAGACCGCGCCGGATCAAATCCCGCCGCCGACTGGTGGGCGGCCGGCCGACGGGGCCCGGGCGGCCTTGGCAAAGAGGGCCGGATCAAACCGGCCGGCGACACCGCCCCCGGTCGCACCGCCTGCCGCTGATGCGGCACCGAACGCACCTGCGCCGCCCCCCGATATCCCACCGACGGCCCGCGAAAAGCCAACGCTCGGGTCGGTTCGCCGAGCCCAGGATGCTGCTGCGCCGGCTGCAAACACTCCGGTCGCGGACTCACCGGCCCCGGCGCCGATAACCGAAGCCCCCGCCGCTAACTCAGTCGCCTCCGATCAGTCGCTACCCGGGCCGCCAATCGACGATGCCCCGCACCCGGCCGACACCATGGGTTCTGGTCCGAGTGCGCCGCCGGAAACGCAAGCTGCGGCAGCGGGAGCGCCAGCAGCCGCGCCGCCAGCTGCAGCCGCGCCCCCCGCCGCCGCGCCACCAGCTGCAGCCGCGCCCCCCGCCGCCGCGCCACCAGCGGCACCGCCGCCGACGAACACGACGGCGCCAACGATGGACGCCGTCGTCGCGGCCTGGAGTGACAACGTGTTGAGCACCCTTCCGCCGTCGGTAAAGGCTCGATTCAGCGCCGGACAATTCTTGCCGGCACTCGATGGCGCGACACTGCGGTTTGCGCTTCCCAACGACGTTCACCGGCAACGGTGCGAAGAAAAGCGGGCCGACTTCGATGCCGCTCTCGCCGCACAGTTTGGGCAGCCCGTCGCGGTCGAACTCGTCGTCGGCGATCCCGACGATGCTGTCTCCAGCGGTGCGAGCGCGAGCCCGTACGGTGCAACACCGTCAACTTCCGATCAAGCGTTGACCGCAGAACGACCCGAAGAAGAGATAATCAACGTTCACGACCTCACCGATGCATCCGAAATGAACGCGACCGGAATCGAACGACTTGCCGAGGCGTTCCCGGGTGCCGAGTTGGTCGAAGACGAATCCTGATCAGGAGAACACAATGTCTGATATGCCCGATATGAGCCAACTGCTGCAGCAGGCCAAGGCGATGAGCGAACAGCTCATGGCGGGCCAGGCCGAGGCCGAGGCCACCGTTGTTGAGGGACAGGCGGGCGGCGGAGCGGTCACCGTCGTGGTCACCGGCGGTCTGGAGTTTCAGTCGGTCAGTATTGATCCGTCTGCGGTCGATCCGAGCGATGTCGAGATGCTTGAAGACCTCGTGCTTGCCGCCCTCAATGATGCGGCCGAGAAGATCGGCGAGCTGCAGGGCGAGATGGACGTCGGGGGTATGGACCTCGGTGGGCTCGATCTGGACGGCTTGCTCGGTGGTGGATCCTGAGTTCTGTCTACGCCCAGCCAGTTCAGGACCTCATCGAGGAACTGGGCCGAATGCCGGGCATCGGTCCGAAGTCGGCCCAGCGGATCGCCTTCCACCTGCTGAAGATTCCTGAGGTCGATGCGAACCGGCTCGCGACCGCAATATCTGAAGCGAAACGACGCGTGCGGTTCTGCGAGCAATGTTTCAATCTCAGTGAACAGCCGGTGTGTGAGATCTGCGCTGACCCCGAACGCAGCGATCTTGTACTCTGCGTGGTCGAGGAACCGCGCGACGTCGTTGCCGTCGAACGAACCCGCTCGCATCGTGGCAAGTACCACGTGTTGCAAGGTTGTATCAATCCGATCGAAGGCATTGGTCCTGAACAGCTCCGGGTGACCGAACTTCTTGCCCGGTTGAACGACGCCAACGGGCAACCGAAGGTCGAAGAGGTCATCCTCTGTACGAACCCGAATATTGAGGGTGAAGCGACCGCCATGTACCTGGCTCGGCTCGTTGGCCCGCTTGGCATTCAGGTGACCCGCCTGGCGAGCGGCCTGCCGGTCGGCGGCGATCTCGAATATGCCGATGAGATCACGCTAGGACGGGCGCTTGAAGGGCGCCGACGTCTCGATCCAACGTGATCGGCGCTCGACTTGTCGGCCGCCGGTGCCGGCTTCCGCCGCCACTGGTGCCTCGAGTCGAGGCGAAAAATTAGCCGAGGTACCACCTTGAACCAACCGGGCGCGGGCAGGGTTCGGTTACTGGAACGAGGTGGTACCTCGACGACCGTTTCACGAAACACGATGGCGCTCGGGTAGGGGCGAGTTCCATCTCGTGATTTGAACGTTGCGGTTATGTTACAACCGTAATGCTCGGAGCGCAAGTCCCCAATTTGGGAGGCGGCGATTCGTCAGCTTTTAGCAGGCCGGGTCACAGCGCTACGATGCCGCAGAACGACGACCCGCTGGACAATGGCGCCGGGTTGCGTGGGTTCGACTCGATGCGCCGAGGGGATAGTGGCCCGTGGAGATCACGCCGAAGAACATTGCGAACCGAACGTTCACGGTCACACATCGGGGATATGACCGGAAGGAAGTCCAGGACTTCCTTGCCGAGCTGGCTCATGGCATCAGCATGCAGCAGATTCGCAATGGCGACTATCGGTCGTCGAATGCTGTGGTCGATTCGGTGATGGGTTCGCGGTCGTCGGAGGTGTCGGAATCAGCGTCGTCCGATCCCGAGGTCGCTGAAGCGTTTCGAGACGCCAGCCGCATTCGGGCGGAGGCTGACGCGTACTTCGAGATGCGCAAACGGGCGGCTGATGCGCTGATGGATGAGGCCAGGTCGCAGGCCGCCGCTGGGCTCGCGAGCATGCCGACCGATTGGAAGAAGGCCGACCCGAGCTCAAGCCGTCCGATTTCGAGCGTGAAGTTTGATGAGCTGTCGAACGCGGAACGCGAGATCGTCAGCCGGTTGTCGGTGACGTCAAAGGACTTGCAGCGGTCCTATGGCAGTCCGAAGATCGAGGCCATCGAAGACGCTCCGGCCGCGTCGGCGCCCGGGCCTGTGGCATCGTCGGCACCGACACCGGAACGCGCCACGCCCGAGCGCAACGCGACCGCAGCGCCGGCGGCACGCATCGATCCCGATCAAGCGGCCGTGGTCGACATCGGCGATGACCTCGAAGTCGTGAAGAACGCCAGCAGCCTGCTCGATGGTGTGCTCGACGACGTCATGGGATCTCTGCGGGGCGAATCCTCGTAGCCGCAGCGCCAGGCGAATTCGGCGGTCGATCGAGTGAGCAATAGGCTGTAAGTGATTCGGTGGCCCGTCGACGCCACCGCAACGCCAAGAGGAGCTGTGGTCATGGGAAACGCTGGTTCGGGAAACAACGGCTCGGGAGACATCGTCATATTGAGTGGGGCTCGCACGCCCTTCGGCCGACTTTCTGGTGCCTTTGCATCCCTGTCGGCCGCCGACCTTGGCGGCGTTGCCATCGAGGGAGCGCTTGAACGCGGCAAGGTCGACCCCGCCGATGTCGACTATGTGATCATGGGTCATGTGTTGCAGGCCGGAGCCGGTCAGATCACGGCCCGCCAGGCCGCCGACAAGGCCGGCATCCCAATGGGGGTGCCCGCGACGACGATCAACAAGGTCTGTCTGTCGGGCATGAACGCGATCTATCTGGCGGCCCGCATGATCGAGGCCGGCGACGCCGAGGTCGTCGTTGCCGGCGGCATGGAGTCGATGACCAATGCGCCGTACGTGATGCCCGACGCTCGGGCCGGCTTGCGCTACGGCGACAAGAGCATCGTCGACTCGTTGACGTACGACGGCTTGTACTGCGCCTTCGATGCCTGCCTGATGGGGGAGGGCACCGAGCGTTACGCCGCGACCGAGAACCTTGCTCGTGAGCCCCAGGACGCCTTCGCCGCAAACAGCCATGAGCGAGCCGCGACCGCGACGAAAGACGGCTTGTTCGACGACGAGATCGTGTCGGTATCGGTACCGCAACGGAAGGGCGACCCCGTGGTCGTCACCGCGGACGAGGGCATCCGTCCGGGCACGAGCGCCGAGTCACTCGGTGCGCTTCGCCCGGCATTCGCCGAAAGCGGCAACATCACCGCGGGCAACGCGTCGCAGATTTCCGACGGTGCCTCGGCCATGATCATCACCACCGCCGAGCGAGCTGCCCAATTTGGCGTTGAACCGCTCGCCACGGTCCTTGGCTACGGCCAGGTAGCGGGCCCCGATGCCGGTCTGTTGCATCAGCCATCGAACGCGATCAAGGCCGCGTTGGCCGACGCGGAACTGGCAGTCGCCGACGTCGACCTGTTCGAGATCAACGAGGCCTTCGCTGCGGTCGGAGTTGCATCGATGGCCGACCTCGGCATCGACGATTCGGTCTGCAACGTGAACGGTGGCGCGATCTCGCTTGGACATCCGCTCGGCGCGTCGGGCAATCGCATCACGCTGACGTTGATCAACGAACTGAAACGGCGTGGCGGTGGCATTGGCGCCGCGGGTCTTTGTGGCGGCGGCGGCCAGGGTGATGCGGTCATCGTGAAGGTCGGCGCATGATCCTCACCGAGATCGACCACATCGCCATCGCAGTCCGCGAACTGCTCGTCGAACTGGTGCAGGAATAATCCGTGCGGGTTCACCTCGTCGACGGAACCTACGAGCTGTTTCGGTATCACTTCGCGCTGCCGTCGCACCTCACTCGCGAGGGACGCGAGGTCGGCGCAACCCGGGGGGTCGTCGGCACGCTGTTTCAGCTGCTCGACGAAGGCGCCACGCATATTGCGATCGCGACCGATCACGTCATCGAGTCGTGGCGCAACGATCTCTACGACGGCTACAAGGACGGCAGCGGCATCGACCCAGTGTTGTTCTCGCAGTTCCCGTTGGTCGAAGAAGCGATGACGCTTGCGGGGTTCAAGGTCTGGCCGATGATTCCGTACGAGGCCGACGATGCCCTAGCCGCGGGTGCGGTCATGGCGGCGGCCGACAAACGAGTCGACCAAGTCATGATCTGCACGCCCGACAAGGATCTCGGCCAGTGCGTGACCGACGACGCGCGCATCGTTCAGTACGACCGACGGAAACAGAAGCTGATCGATCGCGACGCGGTGATCGAGAAGTTCGGCGTTCCGCCCGAATCGATCCCCGACTATCTCGGCCTCGTTGGCGATACCGCCGATGGGTTTCCGGGTTTGGCGGGATGGGGCGCGAAGTCGGCCGCGACGGTGCTCGCTCGGTATGGCCATATCGAAGACATACCGCACGAGCCTGGCCAATGGGACGTGTCGGTTCGCGGCGCACAGAAGCTGGCGGCGACCCTGCGCGACAACTACGAAGACGCGCTGCTGTTCCGGCGGATCGCCACGGTCGAGACCGATGTGCCCGATCTCGGCACGGTTGATGACCTCGAGTGGAAAGGCCCGAACCCGGAGTTCGAGGCCTTCTGCGAGACGATCGACGGGCAACGTTTAGCCGCGAAAGCAGCCAAGCTTGCGGCCAAGCTCTGATGGTCGCCGACGATCTTGCCGGGATGTTCTTCGGCGGTCTTCGCAAGATGACGCAGAAGCAGTCGGACCCGGTGTATGTCGAGGCGGCCGAGCTGCTCGGGATCGAGGCACCGCCTGACTTTTGGATGTTCGAGTCGAGCAAACTCACCGGTGAGGTCGCGTCACGACGAATCAAGGTCAACGAAACGCGGCACGACAACACCAAAGGCGTCGACTACGTCGTCCTGCACGCGCCGCTCGGTCTCGGCCTTCGCATCCTGAAAAACTCGCGTCTGTCCAAGGTCGTCGGGGTATTCGACAATTGGGCCGAGGCGGCGTTCGGCGATTCTGAGTTCACCGAACACGTTCGGGTCGAGACGTCGGACCGTGGCGCGGTGCAGGCGATGCTTACCCCGGCGTTGCGGGCGAAGATTTTGGAGCTGCTCGATCGGTACCCCTCGCTCGAGGTCGGCGAGACCCAGATCTCAGTCCAGGAGAATGGACGACCCCGGCAGGGTGAGCAGATTGCTTCGGTGATCCGTGATCTCGTCGACCTGTCCCTCGCCATCGCCGGCCAGCATCGCGATGGGGAGACCCGCCTTGCGCCGAGGCCGATGGATACGCCACCGCCGATCGTCGATCGGGCGGTACCTCCTGTTGATTCGCAGCCGCCACCGCCGCAGTCGGATCGACCACCCGCCGACCTGCCCCCACCGCCGATGATGGCGCAGCCGCCGGCCCCAGCGCCCGGCGCCCCGCCGCTCATCGTCACGCCGAACGAGACGCCGGCGCACCAGCACCCGGTGTCCGAACCCCCGATCGTCGAACGTGAGATCCCCGCGAGGAAAACGCCGCACGTCGAAGCTCCACAGGCCGCCGTTCCACAGGTCGACGCGGACCGGCCCGCCGAGGTCGAACCCGCCGAGCCGGTGCGCGCGGTTCCACGTAGCGCTGCTCCAACCATTGCTGCTCCAACCATTGCTGTTCCTGCTCGCTCGGCGACCCAGCCGACCCAGCCGACGAAACCGGCGTCACCAGCGATGACCGGGGATCAGACGGCCCAGCTGTCAGCGATCTTCGCCGAAGGCCCGCTCCGCTCGCGGGCCTCGTTCGATCGATCGTTCACCGGTCGCCCCGTCGAGTGGGCCGGCACCGTGCGTAGCTGCGTCGAGTTCACCAGCGATGTGCACTTTGGTCGGGTGTCGGGGGTGAGGACAACCGTGGCGGTCGGCGAAATCGATGTCGCCGGATTCGGCACGTTGATGATCGAAGCGGTCGTTCATTTCCCTGAAGACACCGAACTCAATGTCGGCGACGACGTCTCGTTCAGTGGCACGCTGCTGAAGCTCGACGGCCTGACCCGAGACATCTACGTCGCGAACGGCACCGTCACGAGCCGGTAACAAAAAGGGAACGTTTCTGGCACCCGCGCAGAGTTTCTTGAATGGGATGGAACCAATCTGCTTGGCTGTGCGCCTGTAAGGCTGTGAGACCAACGGACATCGCAAGACCAGCTACCGATGCGGACCCTGATGTCGTGGGTCGCTTGACACCCACGGCCGCACCCTCCACGTTCGCTGCTGTGTTCGAACAGCGGTATGAGCCAATGGTGCGTTTGGCGCACCTCACTACAGGCTCGAATGCGTTGGCTGAAGAACTCGTGCAGGACGCGTTTGCCGACCTGTTCCGGAACTGGGGCAACGTTGGAAATCCCGAAGCGTGGCTGCGGCGAGCGGTGACATCACGGGCCACGTCATGGGTGAGGCGTCAAGTGGTCGAAAGGCGCCATCTCGATCGGATCGAACCGGCGGAACCAGTGATCCTCGATGACAGCTTGTTGCTGATCCAGGACGCGCTGCGGGTGTTGAACCATCGCCAACGCGCCGCAATCGTGCTGTGCCTCGTTGAAGGAGCATCCGAAGTCGAAGCCGCACACGCCCTCAACTGCAAACCAGGAACCGTCAAGTCGCTCCTCTCACGAGCGAAGGCCAAGATGAAAAAGGAGCTCACCAGTGAATGACCTGACCGCCAGATCCGACGAAGACGACCAATGGCTACACGAGGAACTCACTCGACTCGCGGTCAGCACCCAGACCAGCGACGACGCATTGGGCAAGATCGTTGCCCGAGCCGATCGCAAAACGCACCAGGCGGCGACACCGCGTCTCTCGCGTACCTTTGTGTTGACCACGTTCGGTATCGCAGTTCTTTCGACCGTGGGCCTGCTGCTGGGGAATGGTGGTGCCAGCAACGATGACGTGAGTCAGGCTGCCCTGGTGGTGGTTCCGGATTTCGAAGCACCGTTCGTGCCGCACTGTGGCGGCGGTGAGGCAACCGTTGTTGATCTTGACGATGTCGAAGAATTGAGAACTCCGGCACCGCAGGGGTTTGAACTCGCTGATGAATACGCCCGCCAGGATTCCTCCACCGCGCCGCCGACGTGTCGCGAAGGGCGAGTCGTACTGAGCAATCTTTCCGCCGGCCGCACCCAGGCCGACCAGGTTCTCACGGTGATACTGCGCGACGGTCCCGGCCTCGAAGCTGCAGCGGATCAATGTGCGTTCTCCAACGAACAGAAAACGGCGACGTGTTTCGAACTCGCAGATGCAACACCAGCGGTTAGCTCCACCAACGGTGCAGATGACGCGACGGTTCTGTCGTGGACGAACGGCTCTGGCATCAGAGTCACCGTCGTCGCTCACGGCCTGACAAAACAAGAAACGCTCGACGTCGCCAACGGGCTGACTGTGACAAACAATGGCAACGTCACAATCCCAGCGAACGAGGTGACCGACCAACTGACCGAGGTTCTACGGACACCATTCGCCCCCAATGAGGTGAGCGAAACCACGACCTGGTACACCACGCTTCGAGGTGCAAACGTCGACCTCAGCCTCTCGATAACCGACCCCAGCCCGGAACACCCCCTCGAAACCTACAGCGGCCCCTACCAGCAGGTCCCCGTCGGCTCGGCCATCGCAATAGCTGCAAACAACGTCCACGGGGACGACAGCATCTTGTGGTGGGAATCAAACGGCAAACGACTCAGCCTGAGCGGATCGCTGCCGATCGACGAACTATCCGACGTTGCCCAAGCCATCAACGAATCCGCCTAAACGACCAGCCCGGGGACCAGCGCCACCGTGCCAGCCAAGTCGTTACACCGTAGCAATCCCGGTGGTAGCGCCGAGACGCCGATGGGTTGCTACGGCTGCGTGGCTCGGGGCCTCGCGCGTCTTGAGTAAGACTGGCGCAGCCGACGTCGAAGGGGAAACGAAGTGGACGAGGAACCAAACGGGGCGAGCCGCGATGGCTTGGCCGCCGTCGCGATAATTCTGCTCACCTTGGTATTCATCGCGATCATCGTGGTCCACGTCATCTTCTAGGAGTGGTAGACCGGTTGCTGTTGTACCCAGCACGGGGGTGTCTGGGCGCAGCACAATTTTCCGGGGGAAAACTTAGGGGGCACAGCCATGGAGACCATGGAGTCAAGGAAGCATCGTTCATTACAACGACGGCGGGGTTGGCGGGTGATGGCGGGTTTGCTTGCCGTGCTCGCTCTCGCCGGCACGGCATGCAGCAGCAGTGCCGACGACGGGGGAGTGGTCGAGGCGGGTTCCGATTCGATCAGCGAGTCGAGCGCCGAGCTGGCGCCCGAACCTACCGGTGATCCGATCAAGGTCATGACGGTCACGACACTCAATGCGGCGGGTCCGACCTATCAGAACATCGCGAACACGGCGGAGGCCTACGCCGAGTACATCAACGCTCGCGGCGGCATCGCGGGTCGACCGCTCGACGTGACGGTGTGCGATGAGCTCTTCGACCCGGCGGTCGCGACAACGTGCGCCCGAGAGGCGGTCGAGGAAGAGATGGTCGCCATCGTCGGTTCCTTTACGTTCTTCGCCGAGAGCATCGTGCCCGTCATCGCAGAGTCCGACATCACGTGGTTCGGTCCGTGCTGTCCGATTACGCCGTCGGAGCTCACGAGCCCGCACTCGTTCCCGATCGGGAACCAGCCGATGTACGCGGTCGGCGCGGTGAAACGCGCGATCGACGATGGCTGCACCAGCATCAACGCAGTCATCATCGACGGCGCCCAGATCTTCATTCCGCCGATGGAGAACGCGATCACGGCACTTGGGCAGAGCTTTGGCGAGACGATCATCCTTCCGCCGACCGCGCAGGATTATTCGGCCGAGGTCGCGCAGGCCACGAGCGGTGCCGACTGCGTGGTCACCATCATCTCCGAGACGCCGTACATCACATGGAACACGGCGTGGACTCAGTCGGGCACCGACGCCGTTCAGTACGGGCCGCAGGGCAACCTCAACGAGGTTTCGGCGGCCGGCAATGAGGAGTCAACCGACGGCGACGTTGTCGCCGGCATGTACACCGATATCTCGACGTCATCGTGGGACGAGTACCGAGTCGCGCTCGACGAAGGCGGCTACGACCAATCCGAGCTCGACTACAACAGTCTTGGGGGTCTCGGTACCTGGGCCGCGTTCGTTGCCTTTGCGCAGATCGCCGAAGGCATCGGTGGTGACATCACCGCCTCGTCGTTCTTCAACGCCGCATCGAACACCACGAACCTCGACCTCGGTGGCATGGTCCCGGTCCTCGACTTCACCCAAGAGTGGACCGATGGCCTCGATGGATATCAGCGGCTGTTCAACCGCAGCGTTGTGTTTAGCGAACTCGACAACGGCAAGATCGTGCCGCTGACGACCGAGTTCGAGGACGTCAGCGACCTCGCAACCGGTAGCGCCGGCTGACCCGGGATAACGGGGGAAGCGGCGGCACCATCGACCATGGTCGAGGTCATCAGGTTTGCACTCCTGGGCCTCGGCCTTGGCGCGCTCTATGCGTTTGCATCGCAGGGGCTCATCGCGATCTATCGCGGCACCGGCGTCTTGAACTTTTCGCTTGGTGCGACGGCGATCGCCGGCGTGTTCATGCAATGGGAGCTGCAGTACGAGCACGGTTGGCCATTTCTGGCCGCGGCGTTCGTCGGCGTCGCGTGGTCGGCATTCCTCGGCGTGTTAACCCACTGGATGATCATGCGGCCGCTGCGGCGCGCCAGCTCGCTCGTGCGGGTCATCGCCACCCTTGGTGTCTTCATCACCGTGCAGGCCGGCGTCGTGATTCGGTACGGGTCGAGCCCGCGCCAGGTCGATAGCTGGCTGCCGACGAACCGCATCGCACTGCAAGGCGACGTCGGCATCACGGTCGACCGATTTATCCTGCTCGGCATCGCAACTGCTGCGGCGGTTGGCTTGTGGGCCCTCTATCGGTCGAGTCAGTTCGGTCTCGCGACCGAGGCAGTGTCGGAGAGTGAACGATCGGCGGCTGCGATTGGCCTTTCGCCGAATCGCATCGCCATTCTGAACTGGGCGCTTGGTTCAGCGATCGCCTGCGTGGCCGGGATCCTCGTTGTCCCGATCATCACGTTGCAGGTCACGGCGATGACGTCGCTCGTGCTCGCCGCCCTCGCCGCCGCGCTCGTCGCGGACTTCAGGTCGTTCCCGATCGCGACGGCAGCCGGGCTCGTGCTCGGCATCGGCCAGACCCTCGTCGGGCGGTATGTCGACCAGCAAGGTCTTGGGCCGTCGCTGCCGTTCCTGGTGATCATCGTGTTCCTCGTCTTCCGCGGGCGGTCGTTGCCGTTGCGCGATTACTTCCTGCGCGAGCTGCCGATGATCGGCAACGGTCGCATGTCGTGGGACTGGACGATATTCGGGGCCGCTGTCGTCACGTTCCTCATGCTGACAAAGAGCCCGAAGTGGATCGACGCGCTGACCGTGTCGCTCGGTACCGGCATCGTGCTGCTGTCGATCGTCGTGTTGACCGGGTACGCCGGGCAACTCTCGCTTGCGCAGTATTCGATGGCGGGTTTTGGCGCCTTTGTCGCCGGCCGACTCGTCGCCGTGTACGACATCCCGTTCTTGCTCGGCCTGGTCGTCGGCGTCGCCGCCGCGGTGCCACTCGGCATGGCGTTCGCGCTCCCCGCCGTGCGAACCCGCGGCATCAATCTGGCGATCGTCACGCTGGGCCTTGGCACGACGATCGAGCTGATGCTGTTCCGGAATCGCAGTTACACCGGTGGGGTGCAGGGCACCCAGGTCGGCAATCCCGACCTGTTCGGTTACGACATCGGCTCGATCAAGTACCCCGCCCGGTATGGCATCTTCGTGCTCGTCATGGCGTTGCTCGCGGTGTGGGTGGTATCGAACGTTCGCCGCGGTCGGAGCGGGCGGCGGCTCATCGCAGTCCGCACCAATGAACGGGCTGCCGCCGCGCTCGGTATCGATGTCATGGTCGCCAAGTTGTTCGCGTTCTCGCTCGCTTCGGCGATCGCGGCCCTCGGCGGGATTCTGCTGGCGTTCCGGCTCAGCTCGATCAGCTACCAGTCGTTCACGAGCTTCACGTCGATCACCCTCGCCGGTCTCGCGCTCGTGGGCGGTGTCGGCCACCTCCTTGGCGCGTTTGTCGGCGCGACGATGGCGACCGCGGGGTTCAACCAGCAAGTGCTCGAATCGACCTGGGATGGTGTCGGCCGCTGGATACAGCTCATCAGCGGCATCTCGATTCTGCTCATGGTGCTCGGTTACAAAGACGGCGTTGCGGCCGAGTGGGTCAAGATCTTCCGCTTTCTGAAGAAGGCCAAGAAGTGGGGCCGCCCGTACATCATCGAGCTGAAAGATGTCGCCGACCTCGACGCGGTCAACGCCACTGAAGATGCCCGCGTTCCGCCCCGCACGCTGGTCATGGAAGGCTTGACCGTCAACTACGGAGCGGTCGTCGCGGTCGACGATGTGAGTTACCGGCTCGAACCCGGATCGATCACCGGGCTGATCGGCCCGAATGGCGCGGGCAAGACATCGTTGATCGATGCCATCAGCGGCTTTACCGAGGCGGAAGGCCTCGTGCTGATCGACGACGTTGATCTCTCGAAGCTCACGCCGACCCGACGGGCCCGCGCCGGTGTCGCCCGTTCGTTCCAATCGCTTGAACTGTTCGAGGACTCGACCGTTTTCGAGAATCTGAGCGTCGCCGCCGACCCGCAAGACCTCGGTTCTTACGTTCGTGATCTGATCCATCCGGCGAACCCGCCGTTCGCCCCCGAGGTCGTTCGAACGATCATCGAGTTCCAGCTCGATCACGACCTCCATCGCGACGTGAAGGACCTGTCGTATGGGAAGCGTCGCCTGCTCGCGATCGCTCGCGCGGTGGCCATGCACCCGAGCGTCCTGCTGCTCGATGAACCGGCCGCCGGGTTGAGTTCCGCCGAGAGTTCCGAGCTCGCCAGCGTCGTGCGAGGTCTCGCCGACGACTGGGGCATGGCGGTGCTGGTTGTCGAACACGACATGACGTTCGTTATGGACGTGTGCGATGAGATCCTCGTTCTCGACTTCGGCAAGATGATCGCCGCGGGCCCGCCGGAAGAGATCCGCAACGACCCAGCCGTGATCGCGGCGTACCTGGGTGACGAACTCGACGACATGCCGGAGATCGACCTGCGTGCAGCGACCGACCGAACCCCGAGCGTGCCGGTTGGCGGAGGTGGCGTATGAGGCCGCTGCTGCAGACCCGCAACCTGAAGGCCGGCTACTCGGGCCGCCACGTTGTGCGATCGGCAAACCTGACCGTCCACCGGGGCGAGGTTGTTTGTCTGCTTGGCCCCAACGGCGCGGGGAAAACGACCACGCTGCTCACGATCGCGGGCGAGTTGGTGCCGATCGATGGCATCGTCCTGTTCGACAATGTGCCGACGTTCACGCCGATGGATCAGCGAGTGCGCACCGGGGGCATTGGCCTCGTCACCGAGGAACGTTTGGTCTTCACGAAGATGTCGACGCGCGACAATCTCCGGGTCGGCGGCGGGTCGGTCGACGTTGCGTTGCGCCTGTTTCCTGAGCTGGAACCGAGGTTGACGGTGCGCGGCGGGATGTTGTCCGGCGGCGAACAGCAGATGCTCGCTCTCGCCCGGGCACTGAGTCGTCAGCCGTCGCTACTGTTGGCCGACGAGCTGTCGCTCGGCCTCGCGCCGAAGATCGTCGACCGGCTGCTTGGCGCAGTGCGCGAGGCCGCCGACACGAACGGCACCGGCGCACTGATCGTCGAGCAACACGCCCGGAAGGCGCTGAAGTACGCCGACCGCATGTACCTGATGGCCCGCGGGCAGATCCTGCTCGAGCTACCGGCCGCCGAAGCTCTCGAACGGCTCGACGAGATCGAGGAGACGTACCTCGCCGGAACGTCGGAGACCGAAGACGACCACATCGAACATCAGCGGCGGAAGAACAAGAAGAAGGCATGGCGGCGCCAGCGAGTCCGCGAGCGCGAGCTGTCGCGGCTCATCGGCGGAATCGTGTCCACCCGGAAGGAAGAGGATGACGACTACTACCTGGAGCTCGAACGACACCGGCGCGAACACGCGCAAAGCCAGCGACGGAGGTAGCTGACCATGGGGTATCGCACCGCGGAACTACCCGACGTCGACCTCGACGAGTTCGCTGACATTCCGTTCTTCGAACGCATGAAGCTGTTGCAGCTCCACTGGGTCGAAGAAGGCTTCGGCACACCAAAACAAACCGGCACGTTCTACGCCTGGAAGATCTTCCTCTACGGACTGTTCGGGTTGATCTTCGCTGGAGCGTTCACGGCGGGGCTGGAGTTCAACGACATCGGCGGCTGGTGGGACGAACCAATCCTGTACCAGAAGCTCATGATCTGGACGATCCTGTTGGAGGTCATAGGGCTCGCAGCCACGTGTGGTCCGCTCGCATTCCACTTCGATCCGCCGATTGGCGGAATTCTCTATTGGTGGCAGAACGACACGCTCCGGGTACCGCCGTATCCGAACCACGTGCCGCTGACCGCAGGCAATCGCCGCACTCCCTGGGACACCGGCCTCTACAAACTCATCCTCGCGAGTCTCGTGCTGCTGCTGGTGTTGTCGGGTCAGGAGATCGACGGGTTACCCGAGGGGCGAGCCGGGATCCTGCCGCAATGGGCGATTCTGATCTATGTCGGACTGATTCTGCTCATGGGGTTGCGCGACAAGGTGGTCTTCCTATCGTCGCGGGCCGAGCAGTACGTGCCGACGTTGCTGTGTTTCGCGCTGTTCACCAACTTTGTCGACATGGTTGTCGCGGCCAAGATTTTCATCGTCGTGATCTGGATGGGCGCCGGCTTCTCAAAGTTCAACCATGGCTTCTCATCGACCGTCGCAATCATGGTGCAGAACACGCCGTGGGTGGTGTGGGACAAGTTCCGCAAGGCGACGGTGAAGGACTACCCGAACGACATTCGGCCATCGAAGATAACTCACGCCCTCGCCCATATCGGTGGCACGACTTGCGAGCTCGTGATGCCGCTCGTCCTACTTTTCTCACCATGGCCGGCGCTGACGTGGGTGGCGATCATCTCGATCTGGATGCTGCACACGTTCATCATCTCGACGTTCCCGCTCGCAGTGCCGTTGGAGTGGAACGTCTTCTTCATCTTCTGCGTTGCGTTCCTGTTCGCAAATTTCCACGCGAGCGAGGGCTACGGCGTGGGCGACATGAACCCTTGGCTGCTCGTGGTTGTGGTCTGCGCCGCCTTGGCGCCGATCATCCTGGGCGCTTTGAAACCGCAGTACGTGTCGTTTCTCGTCGGCATGAAGCAGTACGCCGGAAACTGGTCGGCAGCGACGTTCTCGTTCCGCGACAAGTCGATGGAAGATCGGATCAACGAGAAGATCGTCAAGGCTTCTGACAACCAGATCGATCAGCTCGAGCCGCTCTTCGGTAAGGAGATCTCGGAGATCTTCATTCAGAAGGCGGTCGCCTTCCGCATGATGCACCCGATGGGTCGCATGCACATCTCGGCCTTGATGTGCCACGTCGACAGTCTCGATGATCGTGTGCAGCGCGAGGGCGAGTTCGTCAGCAACGTCCTGACCGGCTGGAACTTCGGCGACGGTCACTGCCTCGACGAACGATTGATCGAAGCGCTGCAAGAGCGTTGTCAATACGAACCCGGCGATGTGGTGATCGCCTGGACCGAATCGCAGCCCGCGTTCAGTAAGAAAGTCGATTATCGGGTGATCGATGCAGCGCTTGGCACGGTCGAGAAGGGGTGGTATCACAACGATGATGCCTACGCCGAACAACCCTGGTTGCCGAACGGCCCGATCCCACACACCGTGACGTGGCGGCGTGAGGGATACGAACCCGCCGGCGTCGCGCACCCCGGCGTTGGCGGCCGGGCCTGATGCCGGGCCCGCTCCGGTAGATGCCATCGGCGATCGTCGTCGGCAGTGGGCCGAACGGGCTCGCTGCTGCGGTCGTACTGGCGCGAGCCGGGCTTGACGTCACCGTGCTTGAGGCCGCCGACACGATCGGGGGCGGCACACGAAGCTCCGAGGAGCTGTTGCCGGGTCTGATCACCGACCACTGTTCCGCGGTGCACCCGGTGGCGGCCGCATCGCCATTTCTCGCCGACCTCGACCTTGCCGCGCGCGGCCTGCGGTGGTTGGCGCCCGAGGTCGATTGCGCCCATCCGCTCGACGATGGCACCGCCGGCGTGTTGTACCAATCGCTTGATGCCACGGCGGCGAGCCTGGGCACCGACGGCGAGCGGTGGCGCCAACTGTTCGAGCAGCTGACGTCGGGTTTCGACGACCTGTTCGCCGACGCAACCCAACCGGTGCTGCGCGTGCCGCGCCATCCGCTATTGCTCTCACGTTTCGGAGCGGCTGCGATGGCTCCGGCAACGGTGCTGGCTCGGCTCTGGTCGACCGAGCCGGCGCGATCGTTGTTCGCTGGCGTGGCGGCGCACGCACTCCATCGCCTCGACCGGCCGATGAGTAGCGCGGTCGGCCTCATGATTCTCGCTGCAGGGCATGTGCATGGTTGGGTCGTCGCCGAGGGAGGCTCACAGACGATCGCCGACGCTCTGGCCGCCGACCTCGCCGCGCACGGGGGAGTGATCGAAACGGGCACGCGGGTTTCGTCGATTGCCGCGCTTCCCCCGCATGAAATTCTGATGCTCGACGTTTCGCCATCGAGTGCGGCCAACATCCTCGGCGACCGGTTGCCGCCGAAGGTCGCTCGCGCCTACCGGCGCTACAAACATGGCCCCGGCGCGTTCAAGGTCGACTTCGCGATCGAGGAAGGGGTGCCATGGACGGCGACCGCGGCTCGTCGGGCTGGCACCGTTCACCTCGGCGGCGGGTTCGACGAGGTCGTCGCTGCCGAGCTTGCGATTCATCAAGGCGTGCTGCCGGATCGACCCTTCGTGCTCGTCGGCCAGCAGTACCTCGCCGATCCGGGCCGCTCGGTTGGCACGACGCATCCGCTGTGGACCTACGCGCACGTCCCCGCTGGCTACACCGGCGACGCGACCGAGGCGATTATCACGCAGATCGAACGATTCGCCCCCGGCTTTCGCGACCGGGTCGTTGGAACCGCCGTCCGGTCGACGACCGAGATGTCGAAGTACAACGCAAACTTTGTCGGCGGCGACATCATCGGCGGCGCTTCGACGCCGGCGCAGTTACTATTCCGCCCGCGCATCGCACGCGATCCGTATTTCACCGAGGTGCCCGGCACGTATCTTTGCTCCGCCTCGACACCGCCCGGGGCCGGCGCCCACGGCCTGTGCGGCTACAACGCCGCCACTCGAGCGCTCGCTTCAATGCCGCGCTGACTCGGGCTTTCCGAAGCGCTGACCTACTTCGCGGTCAGCACTGCGCCGACGCCCATCGACACGGGTTCTTCGAGCTGATCGAACGTGCACGATGCGGGATCGCGATCGGGGCGCCATCGCAACAGCTGCGTCGTGGCTCGAAAGCGGCCGTTCAGGGTTGAGCCGTATTTGATCTCGATCACCCGCGAGCAATCGAGGGGAACCCAGGTGCTGTCCTTGCCGACCGACCAGCGTCTCTGGCCACCTGGCAGTCTGGATTCCGCGTGAGCCTGGGCATCGAGCCACGACGCCCAGGGGTGATTGCTGAGATCCTTCGGCACCTCCGGTTCGAGCTCGGCGAGCAACTCCGCGCGCTGCGTGGCCTTGAAGCTCGTCGTCACGCCCATGTGTTGCAGGTTGCCCTTGGGGTCCCAAAGCCCGACGAGTAACGAGCCGATGCCGTCGCCGCTCTTATGCATGCGGAAACCGGCGACGACAACATCGGCCGAGCGCACATGCTTCAGTTTCATCTGGCTGCGCTTGTTGGGCGTATATGGCTCGTCGGGTGGTTTGGCGATCAGCCCGTCGAGACCGGCGCCTTCGAAGTCGACGAACCACTTCTTCGCGAGCTCGACATCGGTCGTGGCCGGTGCCAGGAAGATTGGATCCGCGAACTTCTTGGCCAACGTTTCAAGCGCGATGCGGCGCTCAGCAAAGGGCTCGTCCATCAGGCTGTGATCGCCCACCGCGAGAGCGTCGAAGGCCACGAACTGCGCGGGCGTTTTCTCGGCCAACATGTTGACCCGACTCTCCGCAGGATGGATGCGCTGCTGCAGCGAGTCGAACTCGAGCCGATCGTCGATGCTGACGATGAGTTCACCGTCGACGACGGCTTGATCAGGCAGGCAGGCCCGCAGCGGATCGAGCAGCTCCGGGAAGTACCGAGTGAGTGGTCGTTCGTTTCTCGAACCGAGCACGATGTCGTCGCCATCGCGGAAGACGATGCAGCGAAAGCCGTCCCATTTCGCTTCGAAGACGAGGTCGTCGCGTTTGAGTTTGTCGAACCCTGCGACCGGTTTGGCCAGCATTGGTTTGAGCGGTGGGGTCACGGGGAGTGGCATGCGGCGTCCGGGTCTTGGTGAGTGTCCTACGGTTGAGACGTGACCGACATTACGCCTTTCTCGATCTCCGTTGCCGACGCGGTGCTCGACGACCTGCGCGACCGCCTTAAGCGAACGCGGTGGCCCGAGGCGGAAGCCGTCGATGATTGGTCGCAGGGAATTCCGTTGGCGTACGTCCAGGAGGTCTGCGCGTATTGGGCCGACGAGTACGACTGGCGCGCAACCGAAGCTCGACTCAACACGTTTCCTCAGTTCAAAACTGAGATCCAGGGACTCGATATCCACTTCGTTCACGTTCGGTCACCGCACGAAGATGCGATGCCGCTGATCCTTTCGCACGGTTGGCCGGGTTCGATCGTCGAGTTTCACAAGGTCATCGGCCCACTCGCCGACCCCACCGCATATGGGGGCGATGCCACCGACGCCTTCCATGTGGTGTGTCCATCGCTTCCTGGCTACGGCTTCTCTGGCAAACCGACCACGACGGGCTGGGGGACCGGTAAGATCGCGGGGGCGTGGAATGAGCTGATGGTCCGCCTCGGCTATGACCGCTACGTGGCGCAAGGCGGAGACTGGGGTTCCGCGATCACCGCCGAGATCGGGGCGACCTCGGGCGGGCCGTGCGTCGGCATCCACATGAACATGCCGACGGCTGCCCCCGACCCCGAGACGATGGGTGATCTCACCGAAACCGAAATGGCGGCCCTCGACGCGCTGAAGCACTACGAACGGTGGGACTCGGGTTACTCGAAACAGCAGAGCACCCGACCCCAAACGCTCGGGTATGGCCTCAACGACTCGCCTGCGGGTCAGGCGGCGTGGATTCTCGAAAAGTTCTGGGCGTGGACCGACCATGGTGGGCATCCCGAGGACGTCCTGACGCGCGATGAACTGCTCGACAACGTGATGATCTATTGGATCACCGAGACGGCCACGTCGTCGGCCCGGCTCTACTGGGAGAGCTTCCGTACGTTCATCGGTGGCGGGGTCGATGTGCCGACGGGCTGTTCGATCTTCCCGAGGGAGATCATCCTCACGTCCCGCCGCTGGGCGAGCAAACGATTCACAAACATCACGTATTGGAACGAACTCGACGAAGGCGGTCACTTCGCAGCGTTCGAAGTTCCCGAGATCTTCGTCGACGAACTACGGGCCTGCTTCAGGCCGCTTCGTTAGATCACACCGGCGATCCTGGTCAAGCACGGCTTCATTCAGGAATGAGCTGTCGTGGCGTCGGACGAGCGCGCCCGATCGCAAGTTCCCAGCGTCCGTCAACAGCATCGATCACCGGACGATGCACGTCGATGGTCGACAAGCCCGCGGTCCAGAGCGTGCCGGTGACATCGAGCGGGCCGAAGCGCGGGCGGGCGAAATGCCGTGCGTGATGCTGCGCCGCCTCGGCATAGATGACCGATGCGCCTGCCGCGCTCAGCCAGTCGACCGGTAAAAGGCCGCGCAGCCGATTGACGCAGAGCACGGTCATGCCCGCCGTGAGATCGGTGCTGCAGTGGATTGTCGCCGCGTCGGCGGGCAGCAGGTCGGACCACCACGCGTCGGTCGCAATCGCTGCGGTCGGCCCGTCGATCTGGTCGATCAGATTTCGCAGGTACGGGCGGATTGCATCCGTGACCGCCGACGGCATCGCCAGCTGGGGCAGTGAGGCGGGTCGCTGGAACACGGGGTTCAACATAACGAGCCTGAACATAGCGGGCAGGTGCGCAGTCCGGCCGCAGCGGCGATGACACCAATGACGGGCTGCCGAGTACCTTCACCTCTGTGTCCTCGTCACCGCGTCGCTCCGTGATGCCCGTCGAACCTCCGCCCACGCGGTGGGTGTTTCCGCCGACCGAGGGAGCCGATGAGTTTGGGGTTGTCGGGGTCGGCGCCGACCTTGAACCCGGCACGCTTTTGGCGGCGTACCGGCGAGGCGTGTTTCCGATGCCGATCGACGAGGGCCACGTGGTCGGCTGGTGGTCACCCGACCCGCGCGGCGTGCTCGAACTCGCCGACCTTCGGGTCACGCGTAGTCTTCGCCAAGCGTGCCGCCGGTATCGCTGCACCGCGAACAGCGACTTCGCGAAGGTGATCACGCTCTGTGCCGAGTTGCCACGTGACGGCAGCTGGATCACGCCGTCGATCATCGCTGCGTATACGAAACTGCACGAGCTCGGCTGGGCGCACAGCATCGAGGTATGGGACGACACCGATGAACTCGTCGGCGGTCTCTATGGCGTCGGCATCGGGAAGTTGTTCGCCGGTGAGTCGATGTTCCACGTGGCTCGCGATGCATCGAAGGTCGCGCTCGTCGAGCTGGTTGATCGGCTACGGCGGGCTGAGGTCGACCTGCTCGACGTCCAGTGGTGCACCGATCATCTGAAAACGCTCGGCGTGCGTGAGATGGCGCGAGCCGACTTTCTCGAACGGGTTCATACGGCGACGGCACCTGATGCCGAGGCTCAGCGTGACGCTATCGGCCGTGAAATGAGCCGTTAGGTCGATCAACAACCCAGGCGGTATGCCGAATGAGACACCACTGCCGCATGTGGCACGACGATTGGTCAACCTGGGTGAGTGCAAAACGATCGATGAAAAAGCTCGATAGCGACCTCGACAGCGACATCTTGACGAGCCCAGTTGACGCCTTATCGGTGGGCTTAGCGCTCGTGCTCGGACTAGTCGCGCTCTGTGTCGCTATCGTTGCAGCTGTGACGGGAATCACAGCGTTGACCCTACTTTCTGGCCTCGTGGCACTGGCGTTAGCTGTTTCGACGGCTTGGCTGGTCAACGTCAGGCGCAAGCTGACGAACACTGTTCGCGAAAGAGAGGCCGATGTCATCCGACTTGAGTCGGCGCTCGGCGAACAAGTGAAGGCTCGCATGGAGGCCGACGAGCGTTCCGTCCATGCGGCTGAGCGTGACGATCCGGTGCAATCCGGCATGCACGAGCTGGTCGGACCCGACGGTGACGAGTCGGAACTCACCGACCCGTTAACCGGTCTGCTTGGCGAAAAGTACTTCGCCGTCAATCTCGATGGCCGCGTCGCTGCGGCCCGCCGCCATTTGCGTCCGCTTTCGTTGATCCTGCTCGACGTCATCGAGGGTTTGAAGAAGGGTGATGCCAATAACATTCCCGACAACGCGAATCCGCTCGTGGTGGCCGACATCATCACCTCGACGCTCCGCGATGCCGACACCGTGTGTCGGCTGGCCGATGGGCGCTTTGCCCTCATTCTTGAAGACACTCCGGAGAACGGCGCGATCTGGACCGTCGAACGAATTCGACGACGGGTGAACGAATCGCTGACCGATACGACGGTCTGGGCCGGTGTGGCCTGTTACCCGGCGCACGGTTTCGACGGACCCGAGGTTCTTGCCCAGGCTCGCAAGGCGGTCACCTCCGCCCGCGACTGGCATCAGGACCGCACCGAGGTCGCCGACACCTAACAGGGTGAGCGCGGGTAGGTGCAAGCGCTCACTACGACAAGTTCCTTTTTCGCTTCGTTCCTCGGCGAATAGCGCGCTCTGCTGTCTGGTCGCCTTGCTAGCAGGGCTCGTTCCTCGCCCTACCGGCGCAGCTCCTAAGATTTCGTCAGAGATCCGATGATGGCTTCTGCGATACGGCGAGCGACAGCACTTGGTCGAATCTGGCTGATCCCGCCGTCGGGCAGGCGGACGATCCAGCGGTCGACATCCGGCAGGCGCAAAGTCAGTTCAGCAATCCCTGGGACTGCGGCATCGTCGCTTTTCCACTTGCGGTATCCGCTTGAATCAGGAACCGACCAGAAGATCGCCGGACCTGGCCGCAGCTCATCACAATTCTGTAGCTCGTAGCTCCTGTAGCCGGTCCAAGCCAGGTACCTCCGTGATCCGACCCCCGGGACATCGACTTCCACGCGAAAGAGCCATGAGTTTCCGGCTGAGTCCCCCTTCGCTAGCGACACGTAATCGTCGAGCAGCAACTCGTCGTCGTACCAGTGAGTCTCTACCGAGCCCATCGAACCAAGCGCCGACCGAACGGCATCATCAATCAAAGAAAAAAGAAGGCGCACAGCGTCATTCCAAATCGCGACTTGACGCTCCTGAGCCGTTCTCAGCTCAACCTGTGCTTTGTCGTATCCCTGCTGTGCTGTCGCAGCTCGTTCGAGATCTCGGAGGGCGTCCTCGGCTCTCGTTAGCATTAGTTCGGCCAGCAAGCCTAAGTCGCCACCGAGATCGGACTCCGCTAGAGCCTCGTAGTACCTAGATCGATCCTTCTTGCGGATAATGAGCTCCAAGTGGCGACTGGGGTGTGCGGTGAGCCAGAGATCCTCACGGGCTCTGTTCGGAACATCCCAGCTCCGCGTCGGCGATACAAGATCAGTCCATGCAACTCTTTTAGCTGCTCAATATCTGTCGGAGCGGGGTCTTGTGCGAGCTCGGTCATCCGATCGAGTGCGTTGGCGAGGTTTATAGCATCGGTCGAGTAGGCCGGATCGTGCCCTGTGATAGTCATACCGCGAAGGACCGCAAGTTGAGTTTTCGCCAACATCGAGCGTGCTGCCTTCGATTGCATTCGATTCTGCGATCTGCTCGAAGCGCTTATCGCCGAAGTAGGCCCGCAAAGTCGAGTCGGACAGGGAACCCTGGGCGCGTGAGCCCATTCGTCAGTGGTGGAATATCAGCGGGAGGGGTATCTGGAACGTCCTCGCCTACGTCTGGCGATGAAGCCAGGTGTTCGCGTCGAAGAAGTGTCGCGAGCGAACGAGCGCTTCGCTACGGACCGTGAAAAGTCGCCGAACAAGGAACGCTACGACCGCTTTGGTCAACGTGCGAAGCATCTACTTCGCGGCCAAGCACTGCGTGCCGCACTTGCCTGAGGGCAGCGTGATCGTGTCGACGGCTTCGATCGGAGGACGCCGGCCGCGGCCGCCGGGGCTGGGTCGAAAGGCCGAACCGGATGACATCGCATCAGCGGTGTTGTTCCTGGCGTTTGACGATGCCGAATTTCTGACCGGTGCGGCCCTCGACGTCGACGGCGGCCGCAGTCATTAGCTGACGGCGGGGAATCAGTTGAGCGTCGTGCCCCAGCGACCTCGGCCGTTCGGCCACGGTCGTCGGCTGAATCGCCAGGCCGCATCCTTGGCGGCTGTGTCGGTGAGACGAACCGGTTGCGGCGTCGGCCACAACGCCTGGACTGCCGCAACGATCGCGACCACTTCTTCGTCGGTTGGCACCGGGCTGATCTCCACGTGATCACCGTAGCTCGACGGCAACGTCCCGGCGTTAACGTCCTGCGCCGCTCCGATGACGCGTCACGCCGGGCTACGCAGGTGCACGCAGGATTTTCTCCATCGTTTTGCCTTTGGCCAACTCGTCGATGAGTTTGTCGAGGTACCGGATCTCTCGCATCGTGGGTTCGTCGACGTCTTCGACTCGGACGCCGCACACCACACCAGTGATCAACGACCGGTCCGGGTTCATCTTTGGGGCCTTCGCAAAGAAGGTCTCGAAGTCTGTCTCTTTCGACAGTTGCGTTTCGAGCCGCTTCTTCGTGTAGCCGGTGAGCCACCGAATGATCTCGTCGACTTCAGCCTGCGAGCGCCCCTTCTTCTCCGCTTTCGTCACGTAGTGGGGGTAAACGCTGGCGAAGCTGGTGGTGTAGATCGGATGCGATGTCATAGCGGAATGACGCCGTGTTTGCGCTTGGGGAGTTCTTCGCGTTTGGTGCCGAGCATGTCGAAGCCGGCGATCACGCGGCTGCGGGTATCGGCGGGATCGATGACGTCATCGACGTAGCCTCGTTCGGCGGCGATGTACGGGTTGGCGTAGCGCTCGCTGTAGTCGTCGACGAGTTCGTCCTTACGTTGCTGACGAGCGTCGACGTCAGAGATCGCGGCGAGCTCGCGCCGGTTCACAATCTCGACCGCACCCTGTGGTCCCATGACGGCCAGCTCGGCCGTTGGCCAAGCGAGCACAAGGTCAGAGCCGACCGATTTCGAATCCATGACCACGTAGGCGCCGCCGTAGGCCTTGCGGGTGATCACGCAAATGCGGGGCACGGTCGCCTCGCTGTAGGCGTAGAGCAGCTTGGCGCCGTGGCGGATGATGCCGCCGTATTCCTGGTCGACGCCGGGCAGAAAGCCGGGCACGTCCTCGAGGGTCAGCAGCGCAATGTTGAACGCATCGCAGGTACGGATGAACCGAGCGGCCTTCGACGATGAATCGATGTCGAGGACCCCGGCGAGAACCATCGGCTGGTTGGCGACGACGCCGACCGTGCGGCCACCCATGCGTATAAAGCCACAGACGATGTTCATCGCCCAGCTGGCGAAGTACTCGACGAACTCGCCGTCGTCGGCGATCGCCGTGATGATGTCTTTCACGTCATACGGCAGGTTCGCACTGTCGGGCAGCACCTCGCGCAGCTCAGGGCAGAGGCGCTCGGGGTCGTCGCCGGTCTCGACGGTTGGCGGCATTTCAATGTTGTTGGCCGGAAGGAAGCTCAGCAGCACCTTCACTTCGTCGAGCACTTCTTCCTCGGAGTTCGCGAGGAAGGTTGCGACACCCGACTTCGAGCCGTGGGAGTTGGCGCCGCCGAGTTCTTCGAGCGTGACCTCCTCGCCGGTGACCGCCTTCACGACGTCGGGACCGGTAATGAACATGTGCGACTTCTCGCGCACCATGAAGATGAAGTCGGTCATCGCCGGGCTGTAGACGGCACCGCCCGCGCAGGGTCCGAGAATGACGCTGAGCTGCGGGATAACCCCCGAGGCCTGCACGTTGCGGTAGAAGATGCCGCCGTAACTATCGAGGCTGACGACGCCTTCTTGAATACGTGCGCCAGCGCCATCGTTGAGGCCGATCAGCGGTGCGCCGACCGACAGGGCGAGGTCCATGACCTTGTGGATCTTCTCGGCGAAGACCTCGCCGAGGGCGCCGCCCATAACGGTGAAGTCCTGGGAGAACAGGAAGACCTTACGGCCGTCGACGGTTCCCCAACCGGTCACGACGCCATCGGTGTAGGGGCGGGTGTCGAGCCCGGCATCGAGGGCTCGGTGGCGGGCGAGCATGTCGAGCTCGTGGAACGATCCGGGGTCGAGCAAGTAGTCGATCCGCTCGCGGGCCAGCATCTTGCCCTTGTCATGCTGACGTTGCACCGACCGTTCCGAGCCCGCGTGGAGCGCGGCGTCTTTCCGCTCGTTCAGATCGGCGAGTCTGTCTTTCATCGAATGGTCCGTCATCGGGAACCTACGATAGGTCGTTCGAGGCCTTGCGCAGGTAGGTCAGGCGCCGCGCAGTGCGGTGATGGGCTCGATTCGAGATGCTCGCCACGATGGGTAGGTCCCGGCGAGTAGGCCGATGACGGCACCGAGGCCGGTCGCCGCAAACGGCAACCAACTTGCCAACACCGGTGTCCATTCGTTCGACGCCGCAATACCGACGATGATCATGATGCCGATCGATGAACCGATCAGACCGCCGAGCAGACCGGTGACCGTGCTCTCGACGAGGAACTGCGCGGCGATGTGGCGGCGAGCGGCGCCGAGGGCCCGACGGAGACCTATCTCGGGCGTGCGTTCGAGAACCGACACGAGCGTCACGTTCGCGATGCCAAGCGCGCCGACAAGAAGCGAGACGCCACCGAGAACAAGAAAGAGCGAGTCGACGTCGTCCTGCACGTCGCCGCGCACGCGCTGCGGTTCGGGTGGGACCGACGCAATGAGCCGGCTCGGGTCGTTCGGGTCGAGGGCGGTCGGGGCCTGGCCGCCGATAAGTCGGGCCGCTCCGACCTCGGTTTCGATGTGGACCTCGGCAGGAGCCTGTAGGCCGAACAGGTCTCGGGCCGCTCCTTCGGGAATGATGATCGACGAGAGGAGGTCGGCTTCGCGAGCGACGTCGTCGAGGATGCCGACGATGATTAGGCTCTGCTCGCCGACGAAGATGGCCGGCTGGTGATCGACCCGATTGATACCGAGCCGTTGGGCCGCCGCGGGGCCGAGCACGGCAACGTTGCTCCGTCGCTCGTTGTGGCCTTCGTCGAAGATGCGGCCGGTACGCATCTCGGTACGGATCGCGCCGAAAAGTCCGGGGGAGGCGGCCACGACGGGTATCGCAAACTCGGTCGTGCCCGTCGGGTCGATCACGGGCACCGAACGGGCGAGCGCGCCGGCGACGTCGACGTCGGACTTCGTGCCGGCGGAGACGACGCCATTCAGGCGACTCAGGCGCGGTTCAGCGTTCCACGGAATCGTGCTGGTCTGGGTTCGCGAATCTGTTCGCTCTGGCCGGATGGTGACGCGCGTTGCGGCGAGCTCGTCGAAGCGGGTGACGATCTGGTTGCCGGCAGTCTCGGCGATGCCGACTGTCGCGACGAGCGCGGCGATGCCCAACACCGTGCCGAGCGCGGTGAGTGCAAGTCGGCCCGGCCGGCCGAGCAACCCTGCGGTCGATTCGATCGCGAGGTCGCGAAACGAAAACGACGGGCGGTTGATCTTGCGAGCAGCCGACTCGCCACTTTTCGCGTCGGCGGGTTTCATCGCAATCGTCACGGGTTCACGCGCATCGTTCGACTCACGCTTCTTCACTGCGGAGGATGCCGTCGGTGATGCGCACCCGCTGAGCCGCCCGGGCGCTGACGTCGAGGTCGTGGGTGATCACGGCAAGCGTGAGGCCAGCGTCGTGCAGCTCGTCGAAGAGATCGAGCACTGCAGAAGACGATGCGCTGTCGAGGTTGCCGGTCGGTTCGTCGGCGAGCAGCAAGGCGGGTCGTGTCACGAGTGCGCGGGCAACTGCGACTCGCTGTTTCTCGCCACCCGACAACGTCATCGGGGTGAATTCGAGCCGATGGCTCAGCCCGACCTGATCGAGTGCCTCGACCGCGCGCCGCTTTCGTTCGGAACGCGGCGTGTCGTTGTAGAGCTGCGCGAGCACGACGTTCTCCATCACCGTGCGATGGTTCAAGAGATGGAAGGCCTGAAAGACAAAACCGAGCTTCTGGCCGCGCAGCCCAGTGCGTTGGCCATCGCTGAGCCCGCCAGTGTCGATGCCGTCGAGCAGGTAACGACCGTTCGTTGGACGGTCGAGCAGCCCGAGCAGGTGAAGTAGCGTCGACTTGCCCGAGCCTGATGGCCCCACGATCGACAGATACTCGCCCTGCCGCACCACCAGGTCGGTGGGCTGCAGCGCCTCGACGGGGGGAGGGCCAGGGAAGACCCGACCGAGGCCCTGCAACTCGATGACGGCATCGGCCGTTGCCGGCTGTTGCGGGCGGCGTTGCGGCTTTGCTGGTGACTCCTCGCCCGGTGCGTCGTTGGTGGGCGCGGCGATCATTCGCCACCCTCGTCGTCGGATACTTCGTCGTCACGGTTGGCGAAGCTGTTCTCGAATCCGACGACAACTTGATCGCCGATGTCGAGCGAATCATCGATTGCCTTCACCTCGGCAAAACCGCCGGACTCGAGACCAACCGACACTGTCACCAGTTGTGGGTCGGCGCCGCGAAGGACTTCGACTCGTGCCGAGCCATCGGCGCCGGCCGAAAGCGCGGCGAGTGGCACGGCGAGAACTTCGCCTTCGGTGCGTTCGATCGGAATCGTGATGCGGAAGTTGCCGACGTCGACGAGTTGTTCAACGTCGACGTCGCCTTCGAGTTCGATCCGGAAGAAGTATCGATTCGGGTAGTCGGTACTCGTGCCGGCTGCGTCGGCGAGTTCGGTGATGCTGCCCTCGAAGCGAAGGCCGAGGTCGGGTTCGTCGACCACGACCCGATCGCCGAGGGTGAGCAGTGGTCGGTTGACCTCAGGGATACCGCCGACGATACGTAGTTCGGCGCCGGTGGCTTGGATGACGGGACCCGATCCGACCAATCCGCCGCGATCAACGAGCACCCGGTTGATGCGCCGGGGCAGATTCGACAGGAACATGAATTCGTAGTCGGGCAGCCAGGTGCCGATTGATGTTTCGAGGTCGGCGAGCTGTTCCTGGACTTCGAGGAGTTGCTCGCGCTGGTCGTCGAGACCTCGTTGGGCATCAGACGCGTCGGGTCGGGCCGCTTCGACGGCTTCGCGGTACGAGGCTTCGTCGATAGCAAAGCTCTCGCGGGCCCGAGCGAGCGTCAGCGTGGATTGCGTCGACACCGAGTTGATGGTCGACGAAAGGTCCGAGTCGGCTTTCACCAGATCGTTCTGGGCCTCGACAAGCGCATTCCACAGCGCAGTGACATCGATCGGATCCGGAGCGGCAACCGTCGGCTGCGGAGCCGCCGTGAGGCCGCCCGTGGTTGGGTCGGTGCCGGTTGGTTCGCCGGTGATCGGATCGAACCCGGTTGTAACGGCTCCACTCACCGGTGCGCTTTGTGTCACGGTCGGGGTCGGTACCGCCGCAACACCACTGATCGCGTTGTTGTACGCGGTTTGTGCCGCGGTGAGCGCCGCTGACGCCGCGTCACGGTCTGCTCGGGCCGCGACCACCTGTGGGTTCTCCTCAAGGGGTTCCTTCGCGGCTTCCTCGGCGGCTGCGAGCGATCGCTGGGCCTCGGTCCATCGATTTTCGCGTGAGAGCATCGCCGACGTCGGTTCGCCCTCAAGTGCCCGGGTGACGGTTTCCTCCGCCGACGTCACCAGGTCGTTCGCGTTCTTCACCGATGCCTTTGCCGCGTCGAGTCGAGACTGTTCGTCGTCGCTCGGCCCTGGCGCTGAGTAGCCGGCGGCCGCATACATCGCTTCGATGCCTCGTTCAGTCTTAAGATCGAACGTGGAATCGGGGATGTCTTCGAAGAAGCCGAGCCGGAGCAGCGAGTCTTCGAGCTGCTTGACATCGACGCCTTCGTCGCCGGGTCGAAGTGACCGGAACAACGGCAACTCGCCGCCGAGCACGAAGAATGGTCGTTGGGCGATTTCGAGAATGACATCGCCCTCGTTGAGCAGCGTGTCGCGCTCTGGTAGTCGACCGGTCACGATCGGCAGCACGTTCGTGCCGACGTTTGCCGTCAGCCGAATGTCTGACGTGTCGGAGTAGCTGGCGTTGACTCGAGTGATGACGTCGCGCGAAAGCGCTCGAGATTCGACGGGTGCGGTGATGGCTGACGCCGGCGGTGGTGCGGCTTCAGCGGCAACCTCGTTCGGGTTCTTCACCCGCTGTCCGACGTACCAACCAAGGAGCGCCGAGAGGATGGCAATGGCGACAATAAACGCCAACGTTCGTGTGCGATTCACGACAATAGTGTGGATGAATCCGGGCGCCGGTGGAGCGATCGCCCCACCGGCTCCCAGGTTTCATCAGTTCCCGGCAGCTGCTGCGTCGAATGCCGCCTGGTTTTCGGCCACGAAGTTCTCTTCGTATTCGATGCGGACTTCGTGATAGGCATCCTCGACGCCCTTGCTGCATTCGAAGTCGGCCTTCGCCGCTCCAAGTTCGAACTCCTGGATTTCCTCGAGTAGCAACTGCGTGTCGGCGTCGAGTTCCGGCGACGGCATCATCTCTTCGAAGAAGGCGATGCGCTCTTCCTCGGTCATCGACTCGACGTCGGCCGCTTCAAATTCTTCCTGCTGGGCGGCCATATCGGCCGGTGTGCCGAACATCGCTTCCTGGATCGGCTGCATCTTCTCGTCCATGACTTCCCAGATGGAGTCCTTCGACGAGAACGTGTAGCCAGCCTCGGTCATGCAGGCTGACCAGCTGTCGTTCGCGGCGACGACCCTGGAGTCGGCCTCGATGCTCTCGTAGAGGTCCTCGATGCCGGTCTGCAGATCTTCGTCAATGCCACCACCAGGGCCGAACGGGCCAAAGTTGCTGCCATAGACCTCTTCGAATGCCTCGGACTGGCAACCGGTCGGCTCGTAGTCCTTGAAGAACTCATCCATGTCGACCGGTTCGCCGGTCTCGGGGTCGAGCGGCTGACCGGTGGCCGGGTCGAACTCGGCATCTTCGAACGGGTTCTTGCCCCAGAGCGCCTCTTGGTACGCCTGGCCCTCCGCCTCGCTCATCGCCATCATGCGTTCGTTGTTCGGATCGGTCGCCATCTCTTCAGCGTCGAACATTTCGAACTGCTCTTCGAACATTGTCGAGTAACCGAAACCATACGTTTCGACGTACTCCTTCTCAGTCAAGTCCTCGTTGAACCCGCCGGCGGACACCATCGCGTTCTGCGAGCTGTCAACGATGTCGTACTCGAATCCAAGGCCGAGCATGCACTCGCGGGTGGCGAGCTCGACCTCTCGGTTCTGCTCTTCCATTTTGTCTTCGTCGAAACTGAAGTTCTCTTGGCCCATGGCTTCGGAGATGGGGGAGTAGTAGTCCTCCATCCTCTCGCTCATCGTTTGGCTGTCGTCGGCGCTGTCGGCTTCGGCGGCGTCGTCAGACGAGGCTGCGGCCCCGGTCGTGTCGGCGCCGGCCTCTTCGCTTACGCTGTCAGCGCTGGTGGCCACGTCGCTGGCCGTGCTGCCGCACGCGGCAGCGATGATGGCAAGCGTCGCGATCAGTCCAACCAACAATGACTTCCGGACTGACTTCTGGTCCGCTGAACGCAGTAATGATGAACTCATGTTTCCTCCGCTTTTGTGGGCTTAAGCGTTGACCCAACTGTCAAACGACTGCCTCAGGGGAATGGTTCCACATTTTCTGAACAATGAGTGGGCAGCATCGCTCTTTCCTGCCGAGCCAGTGTGAACGAGCGGTCTCCTACAACATTCGTTCGGCGATTTGCACCGTGTTGAGTGCCGCACCTTTGCGGAGATTGTCGCCCGAGAGGAACATCGACAGGCCATTTTCGCTCGTCGGGTCGGGTCGGAGGCGACCGACCAGCGTGGGGTCGATACCGGCCGACTTCACCGGCGTTGGGACGTCGTCGAGCACGACGGCTTCGGCACTGGCGAGGATCTCGGTCGCGCGTTCGACCGACAATGGTCGCTCGAACGCGGCGTTGATCACGAGCGAGTGGCCCGTGAACACGGGGACTCGGACGCAGGTGGCGGCGACTTGGAGGTCGGGGATCTCGAGGATCTTGCGGCTCTCGTCGCGCAGCTTCTGTTCTTCGCTGGTCTCGAGGGTGCCGTCGTCGACCAGGCCGCCGCAGAACGGGACCACGTTGAACGCGAGAGGTTCGATGAAGTTGTCGGGTTCGGGGAAGTCGACGGCCTTGCCGTCGTGGGTGAGCGCCGCGGCGTTGGCGCCGACCTTCTGGATCTGCTCATCGAGTTCATTCACCCCCGACAGCCCCGCGCCGGAAGCGGCTTGGTAGCTGCTGACGACCATCGAAGTGAGGCCGGCTTCGAGATGCAACGGCTTCAGCACCGGCATCGCGACCATCGTGGTGCAGTTCGGGTTGGCGACGATGCCCTTCGGGATCGAGTCGAGCGCGTGCGCGTTGACCTCGGGAACAACGAGCGGGACGTCGGGATCCATGCGCCACGCCGACGAGTTATCGATCACGGTCACGCCGGCAGCTGCGACCTTCGGGGCGAGTTCCTTACTCGTTCCGCCGCCGGCGGAGAACAACGCAACATCAAGTCCGGTGTAGTCGGCGGTTGAGGCGTCTTCGATCTCGATCGTGCGGCCGTTCCATTCGATCGTGCGGCCGGCTGATCGCGACGATGCGAACAGGCGCAATGTGCCAACCGGGAACTTGCGATCTTCGAGGATGCGAAGCATGACTCCGCCGACCTGACCCGTGGCACCAACAATTCCAATATCCATGCCCGTAAGGCTATCGGTGGGTCTTCGTTTCGTCTGCCGCATTTTTCGTTGCACACTCCGCAGCGAGCAAAGGCGTACTTCCCTTTAGGATGGGGCTTTCCGGGGGCTACGGCTTGTAGAGCTTTGGCAGCGTTTGCGAGCCCCGGCGAGCAAAGGCGTACTACCCCATGGCACGACGAGGTCGAGCACGGTCCACGGCAAGTGAGCCGGTCATTCGGCAGCTCGAATGGCGACAGGTCGAGAATCCGCACGGCACGCTGCCGGTGTTGCCGCCCGAAGGCGTCGAAACAATCCACGACGCCTCGCTTCGGGTGCTCGAGGAATTGGGCGTCGAATTGTGGAGCGCCAAGGCCCGCCAACTCTTTGCCGATGCCGGGGCGATCGTCGAAGGCGAAATTGTGCGGGTTGGTCGCGAGGTCATCGAGGCGGCGATCGCGACGGCCCCGAGCCAATTCACGCTGACTCCCCGGAACCCCGACCGGGCGATCGTCGTCGGTGGAAACCATTTAGCTTTTGGGCTGGTCGCAGGACCCCCGTCGGTTCATGATGCGGTCAACGGACGCCGCTCGTCGAACATGGCCGACTACGAGAACTTCATTCGCCTGGCCCACTACTTCAACGCGATCCACATCATCGGGAACCAAGTCTCAGCGCCGCAAGAGCTGCCGGCGAACAATCGGCATCTCGACACCTACAACGCGAACCTCTCGCTGTCGGATCTCAGCTTTCATTGCACGGCGATTGGGCGGGGTCGGGCGCTCGATGGCATCGAGATGATGGCGATCAGCCGCGGTCTCACCCTCGACGAGATGGTCGACTCGCCCGGCGTCACCACGATCATCAACGTCAACTCGCCGCGCCGCTTCGATGAAGAGATGGCGAATGGGCTGATGACGATGTCCGAGTTCGGCCAGGTCGTCTCGGTCACGCCCTTCACCCTCATGGGTGCGATGACGCCGGTGACGATGGGGGCCGCGCTGGTCCAGCAGAACGCCGAGGCGCTGTTCGGTCTTGCCCTAACCCAGCTTGTTCGCCCGGGCGCGCCGGTCATGTACGGCGCCTTTACGTCGAACGTCGATATGCGGTCGGGTGCGCCCGCGTTCGGAACGCCCGAGCATGCCAAGGCCAACGTGGCATCGGGCCAGCTGGCGCGGCGATACAAGCTGCCGTACCGGGCTTCTAATTCGAGCGCCTCGAATGTCGTCGATGCTCAGGCGGCCTACGAGACGCAGATGTCGTTGTGGGGTTGTGTTCTCGGGGGCTGCAACCTCGTGTACCACGCGGCGGGATGGATGGAAGGCGGACTCCAGGCGAGCTACGAAAAGCTCGTGCTCGATGTCGAGATGTTGCAGCACATGATGGAGTTTTTGACGCCGATCGATCTGTCGACCGACGAGCTTGGCTTCGAGGCGATGAAGCGGGTACCGACCGGCGGTCACTTCTTCGGCGACGAGCACACGATGTCGCGTTATGAGCACGCGTTCTATTCGCCGATGATCTCCGACTGGCAGAACCACGGGGCGTGGCTTGAAGCGGGCGGGCTGACGGCCACCGAGCGGGCCACCAAGATTTGGCAGGCGGCGCTCGACGACTACAAGGAGCCGGAACTCGACGGCGATATCCGCGAGCAACTCGATGCGTACGTCGCCCGCCGCAAGATCGAAATCGGCAGCGACGAACCGTAGGGCCGACTAGTACCCAGCGTAATTCGTTGGCCGCGTGACGGTCGGCGAGCGCTGAATATGTGTCTGTTGACACGGAGCCTTTGTCTCGCACGCTCTTTTTCAAACAAAGTTGTTGTCATACGTTGTCGTCAACTCGACGGGAAACTCGCCAGTCTTCGCTGGTAACCGCCGAGCACCAAGGCGGACGACATGTCTCACAACAGCAGTAGTCGAGTACAGGTAACGAATAACTTCCCGTACCCGGTCGATGTCACGATCGACCACACCTACGACACATCGCCATCGGAAACCCATACATGGTGGAACGTGATGAAGACCACCACGACCGGCCCAGACTTGACGGCGACCTACCCCTTGGGTCCGTCACATTGGGGCCACGACCGATGGCAGGCCACGGTCCAACTTCTCGGCGGTCCGAAGCAAGGTAAGTACATCAGCGATGTCGCGGCCTGCACGCTTCACCACCCCGACAACGGAGCAATCTTGACCTTTGCTGTTGGCCCGCTTGGCTTTACTGCGTCGGCGGCCCGCAACCATGACACCGTGTCGTGGACGACACACCCGTAAGTCATGTCTGACGACAACACGAGTCGCGAGGCTCGATTGACAGAACTGACAACGGATACCCACAGCATTCTGTCGGAAGCGAAAACCGACTACGCGGACTTTCTGAATGCCAACGCGACGCTGAACACGAAACTCGCCGCGGTCTACGCTCATGCGAAACTGGCGCCACCGACGCTGTCACAAACCGACGTGCTGGCCGGAACAACAATTGCCGGCAACGTTGACAGGAGCAGTGCGAACCTAAAGATCGCAGACATCGTCGTCGACATGGCTGGTGCTGGTGCCATGGTCGAACTTGCGCCCGCAGCGACGCTCTATCTCGTCGATGCGGGCGCCCTGACCGCCGATGCCGCGGCGACAACACTCGCTTCGGCATTTGGCACCGAACTCACCGTTGGATCGCTATTCGGTGGTGTGGTCGGAGTCGTCGTAGTCGGGGTCGTCGGGGGTGCGATCACCTTCGCGGCATCGCAATTTGTTGGGCAACAACAGACGACCGAATTGCGCGGCGGTATTGCCAAGATGGCGACATTTCGCGAAAAGGCAGCCCTCGCTCGCGATCGAAGTCGCGTGTTGTGTGACGTCGTCAAGGCAACGTCGACGACATGTGACCAACTCATGGGGAGAGACCTCCTCAATGAGATAGCGATCGACAGTCTCATTCGCCAGCAAGCCCAGCCTGCACTGAAAGCGCTTGCGAAGGTGAACCGCTTGTCAGCGGTAACCGAGCTCTATCAGCTCGATATGAATCGTGATTCGTGGCTGCAAGACGGGTAGCCGCAGTCCCAAAGTCCCGCGCAAGCCACCGATGGCCACCACTTTCTTAGGAGAATGAAATGTCAGACAACGATAAGCGACACCGCCGTATTCTCGAACTCGGAGATCAAACGAAGCTCTATCTCGATCAAGCCAGAACTGACTATGAGCAGTTTCAGCTGATGTGTGCCAAGGTCACTGCCGACGTGAGTGCCGTGTACACAAAGGCGGGGCTCCGACCCCCGGACCCCAAGGCGGTTGAGATCCTCAAGTACACCGAGGTTGGCCATACGAAGGCAACAAGCGAAGTCGCCATTGTGCTCGAGGTCATTGCCGATATCAGCTTTTTCGTCTCGACAACAAGATCACTCGGCCCACCAGCAGCGAAGTGGCTGAGCGACACGGGGAAGATGCCGGCGAAGTGGGCGGAGAAGGAAATCCTTCGCAAGTCAAAGGAGATCCTTGCGAATGAAATGTTCGCCGATGAGGTCGGCGGCTTCCAAGACGCTCTTGTCGAGGCCGCTGCGGAAGGAGCCGGGGACGAGTTGGCACAGGGCCTCGTCGCGCAAGGAGTGGTGCAGGCGGATGCAGATGCACTCGCAGCAAAGGCGATTGCTGCCGCCAAGCCGATCACTGGCGCCGACATCGCCGGTCACATCCTTTCGGGGGTCGTGGCCGGGGTTGCCGTTGGGGCCATTGACCTGACGATCTACTTCGCGCAACAAGCGCTCCTCAAGGGTCACTTGATCGCGGCAATCGAGGGCCTACACCCACTTCGCACCGCCATGCTGATTACAAGGAGACGAACACGCGAAGCCCTCGACTCTCTGCAGGCAACCGAAGCGATGGTCGATGCGCTTGCGCAGCAGGCGCCGACGCTGCAGGCGAAGGCGTTGGCGGGCCAAGAAAACACGATCGTCGGCGTGGTCGAGGCGGCCCTCGAAAATGCAGCATCGTTACCGAGCCTGATCAGTGAACTCAAGAACGCTGATGCAACCGCACAGTCGTATATCGCTGACGATCCGGTCTACCCGAGCTGATGCGGTCCGGTTCTTCGGTTCGTCGATCAACGATCGATAGCGGGCGGTGACGCCAGCGGCGGCATCGTGAGCGTGAAGCGGGCGCCGCCGAGCGTTGGCGATTCGTCGACGGCAACCGTTGCGCGGTGGCGATCGGCAATCGCTTTCACGAGCGCAAGGCCCAGACCGGCGCCGCCGTCTACTCGGGCGCGGGCTTCGTCGAGCTGGGCGAAACGGTCGAGCACCGTGGTTCGGTCGTTGACGGCGGTCAACACCGATCCCGAAGCAGCCGTCACGGCGGCTCTCCATCGGCCCGGGCGACCGGGTCGGCCCAGGCTTCAACGAGGCAGGTGTAGAAGTTGTCGGTTCGCGAAACGTAAGCAACGTGACCTCGGTCACAGTCGCGGAAGGCTCAGAGTTTGATGAGCATGCCGCCGTCGAGCACGAGTACCTGGCCGGTGGCCATGTCGCTGCCGGTGATCAGACCCATGACCGTGGCGGCGACATCGTCGGGGCTACAGACCTTCTGCAATGGGATCGTGCGTTCGAGATGACCCTGCACCGCGTCGGACGTCTCCTGGCCTTGGCCCTCGATCCACCAACGTCCCGACACGAAGCCGGGAGCGACCGCGTTGACCCGCACCTCTGGAGCGAGCACTCGGGCCATCGTGACGGTGAGATTGTTCAAAGCGGCCTTCGACGCGCAGTACGGCAGCGATGATCCGACACCGGCGACACCCGAGACCGACGAGATATTGATGACCTCGCCGCCACCAT
>Ga0114956_1000119_pt1 | contig 46763 bp, 43 predicted proteins | sample MaitaG_FD_87304 | JGI IMG/M metagenome (GOLD analysis project Ga0114956, IMG submission 87304) | Marine algal microbial communities from Maine, USA - Maine_Asex2 metaG | ecosystem: Host-associated > Algae > Red algae > Unclassified | place: Maine, USA | collected 2015-01-05 | reverse complement strand
TGGCAGTGCCTTGCACAGACTCGTTGTTAACGTAGAAAAATACATTTATCGCCGTTGCATCGTTCAGGTCTGTGCGTCTGATAGCCAGTTCTGCATTTGTGCCTGACAACTCATGTTGTAAGTTACGTACAGCTTCCCAAGACCAATCGGTACCGGTGCCTGTGTAGCGAAACAAAATGTTTGCTTCAACCATAAAATCGATACCGATAGGTAGTTCAGCATTGAAACCGGTGTAGCCAGCGCTGTCACCAATATCTATGTAAATGCCATATCCCCAGGTGAGTACAACATTATCTGGTCGATGGTTCTCATAACGTATGAATAAATCGTTGCCATCGTGTGCCATCCATGCCGATGCAAGATCAAGTGTGTTGCCAGTGCCGGTTACATCGTCAGGGTCGCTGGCAACTCTTGCCGCTTCTGGCCAGTCAGCAAGAATGCCATCGATGGTGATATTTGCTTCTGTCGAAGCTGCTTCTGTGTTGTTTGGGTTGGTTGGCACATTCGGGATAGCCGGAGCTGGCTCGCTATCATCAATCTGTAGTAGAAAGTCTGCCAGATCATCAAGCTGTGCATTGCTTAGTGTTGATGGTTCTACAGCCATGCCTGCTGTATGCGCAAGTACGGCATCTTGTAGTGTGAGTGCTTCACCGTCATGCAAGTAGGGTGCGCCATGCCAGAGTCCTCGCAGGGTAGGTGTATCAAGACCGCCATTAAGCAGTGGCATGCCAAGTCGGCCACCGGTGTCCTGATCGACTGTACCAATGTTATGAGTTAAGCCCTGCAGGCTGTCAGTGAAATGATCACCGCCATGACAGGTTGCGCAAGACGCCGCATCGAAAACTGCTTTACCACGTGTTCCGGCGGCTGTCAGTGTGCCGTCATTTGCACGATACGGACTGTCGCCAAACATTGCCAGTGTGGCTGCGTAAGCAGCTAGTGCATCCAGCGACGGGCTTCTGCCAGCTTTAGGGGTGTTGTCATCCAGCGGTGCTGAAGCTTCAGCAAAGTCTGCGTCGCTGAGCAAGCCGGTACCATCAAAAATTTCGCGAATATCGTTTTCGAAATCGTGTATCTCGTTGAAGTTGGCGCTCCAGTGAACGTTGCCATTGCCAACACCTGCACGTCCGCGCAAGTCTATCGTGTTTCGTATACCTTCGCCGGCATCAGAAAAATCCCAGGTTCGGCCGTCGTGTCCCGCTTCGTCATGACAGCCTGCGCAGCTAATGTATTTCTGCGCTGCCAAGCGTAAGTCACTCGAATCGTGAAATAGAATTTTGCCTGACAACACACGAGCTTCAACTGCGTCAGTGCTAACCAGATCGGTGGTGGTAATAACATCGGCATTACTTGATGTACCCGCCATGAGTGCGCTGCTGTCTATCGTGCTTAGCGTTCGGTCTAACCAGTTATGCACGAACACGCGCTCGCCGTCAGGGGAGACGATGACACCGGTTGGAGCGAAACCAAGTGAGTCGGAAAAGATAATCTCATTTGAATAAACATCAATTACTTCAAAAGCGCGGCTAGCTTCGTGGACCACAAACAGGTAATTTCCTGTTGGACCAAATGCCACTGCTGTAGGTTGTGAGTTGTTGTCAAACTGAAAGCGATTGTTTAGTGTTTCAGTACCAGCAATCAAATCAATCTGGCCCAGCGCTCCGCGTACCAGCATGTCGTGTGTACGGGCTTGCCCATCACGCATGGAACCGCGAAAAATATTGTCCAGCTTCATCGGTAACGCTGCGCGCAATCCATCTGGTGAAATAGCGGGAGAGCGCAGGTAGTTGGGAATACCTCGGGCATTCACTTCCGTATCAATGTTGCTCGGTGGAGCATTGAATGGAATATTGATCGTGCTCGATTGCGTCATCGATGCGGTATCGATCACCATAAACTCGCCGCCCGATTGAGCCGGCGTTGTTGTATGCTCACCTGCAACTGGCAGCGTGATAAAGCGCGGTGCATACAATGTTGTGCCATCAGCACTTAAGGCTAGTTCGCGCGGAGTTGGCCCTACATTGGCTGTACCTTGCATCTGTTCAGGCAGCAGTGACATCTTTAAAATCTGACCGGCAGCCTCTAGTGCCACGAACGCGGTAAACGTTGCGCGGTCGATAACAATGCCGTGCGGTCGTGATGCCCTGGGCAAACTAATCGTTTTAACAACCGTGAGTGAGTTGGTGTCTAATACACTGATTGATGCGTCTGCCTTGTTAACCACATACATTCTATTGGGTTCGCCTTGCGCAATAGATCGAGGCTCATCACCAACCGGCACTTCTCTGACAACTGAACCGTCAGTGGTATTGATAACAGTAACGCTGTCATTATCTGGATTGACTACATACACGCGATCATTGATATTTTGCTGTTCATATGCCATGTCCATTGAGGAGCGGGCGGAGCTTGACAACAAAGGTGCATGTACACGATGAAAAAAGGTGATTTGATCTGAGCTGGTCGCGTTGCTTGCGGTTACCGTAACCTGATATCGGCCGGGAGCGGTATACGTGTGAGCTATGGCAGCAGCTGTGTTGTTTGCAGTGGTTCCGTCGCCAAATTCCCAGCTAAAGCTTGTTGCTGTACCTGATTCTAACGGCACGCTTAATGTGATCGGGCTTCCTGCTTCGCTTGCTGGCTGGTTAGTCTGTTCTCCGATAACCAGGTCTGCTGCTGGCGGGTTGTTCATGTACACGCCGTATCGAAACTGGTGAGCGACAAACATGTCCATGCTGCCATCGCCATTAATATCCAGAAGCTTCATATCATATGATTCTTCGTTGCCCCAGTCCTCGCCAACGAAGGTGACAAAGTCACCGGTGTTAAGGCCTGTATTGAACACCATTTCTGTTCGCATGCCTTCAGTGGTATTACGAAGCCCGCCAAAGTTTCGCAGTATGCTCGACAAAACGTAGTCCATATCGCCATCACCATCGATGTCGCGGATGTGAACTGTGCCGTGCTTGCGGTTACCCCGCAGCATGTTTGCATCAGTTCTAATGGTGTAGTTTGGAAGTCCGTTCGCATCGAAAGTGCCATCAGACATTTCTGCATTGGGACCAGGATTTGAGTACTGGCGATAGTCAAAAATGCCGTCGCCGTTAAAATCTGCTGCGCCGAAAATGTACGCGAAGTTATCCGGGTTTCGGAATGTTGAGCGTCTTGTGTTGTCAAAGTTTGCAGCGCCATCGTTATAATAGATATGCAAAAACAGATCTGATTCGATGTAGATAATGTCTTCGTCGCCATCACCCTCTACGTCAGCCAGTAATGCGCTGTGTCCGCGGGTAAGCTCACCAAGGCCACCAAGGCGGTTACTTTCAACTGTGAAGTTTCCATTGCCGTCGTTTATGAGCAGGTCGTTAGTATCGCGTTCAACTCTGATCGCGAAAAGATCGTCCGCGCCATCACCGTTAACATCACCCGCTTCGAGTACCAGATTGTTGGTTGTTCCCGGGACAACGGTACCGTTGTCGAAGCCTTGCCATACGCCGTTGGCATCATTTGCAAGATTCATAAACAGGATTGGCTCAATGGTCCGTCTGCCGAAGATCAGATCTGTCCAGCCATCGCCATCTGCATCGAACGCCTCGACATACAAAGAGTCGTTAGCATTTGCAGAACCTGAGAGCAACAACGCCGTTTCATTGTTCAGTCCATCGGCTGTGTTCATCAGCAGAACCGGCTCAGCCTGGGTTCGGCTTATAACCAAGTCTTCAGCGCCGTCATTGTTGAAATCGCCGAGTTCCACGATTTTTGCAGAATCGTCGTTTGGCAAGCCCGTAAGCATGTCGCCGGTCCGATCTTTAAGATCCGGAAAATCCTGACTCTGGGCCAGCAATGTCGGTGATTGAGACAGGGCCGCTGTGCTGAGCATCAGCGTAAACAGGGTCTTTCCGGGAAAGCTTGAAAACAACTTCATCATGGCGATAATCTGGTTGGCGTTGAACTCAACCGGTCACGCAGCAAATATGCCTTTCAAGCCGATCTACCGTTAGGGGGCGCCTATAGTTGTTGGAACTTTGATGCCGTCGACTTTTTGGGTAGGTTGTTTACAGTTGGTTTACAAATCCATCATCAAGACTGAGACAGCGCTGGATAGGTGCTGGTAAGTATTTGCAGGGGATGTGAAGAATAACCGTTACTTTTGGCACTGCCGGCAATAAAAAGTAGACCGTTGCCCCAGCACTTTCTGCTGAACAACCGATCGGCATTTCTGGCATTGCTCACCTTCTCGCCCATAGACAAACAATGACTGCTTAAAGTAACCAGGCTCGCCATCACTGTTGACAAAATCGCGAAGTGTCGTGCCACCCTGATTAATCGAATTTTGTAAAATGGTTTTAATCGCTTCAACCAGTTTTTCACACTCAGCATAAGTGACGCGACCGGCGGCACGTGTCGGTCTGATGCCCGCCATGAACAACGCTTCACTTGCATAGATGTTGCCCACACCAACCACAATATGGCTATTCATAATCAGATTTTTAATCGGTATCTTTCGTTTCCTTGTTGCCTGGATAAGGTGAGCTGCATCAAAATCCTTCTCTAACGGTTCTGGTCCAAGCCTGGCGAGCAGGCTGTGCATGGGTTGATCGGCGCACTGCCAGAGCAGGCAACCGAATCGTCTTGGGTCATGAAAACGCAAAAGCGCACCGTTACTTAAATGCATTTCCACATGATCGTGCTTTCGGCGTGGCTCGTCGTTGTCAGTGCAAATACGCAAACTGCCCGACATACCCAAGTGGACAATTGCCTGACCGGCATTGGTTCTGATGAGAATATATTTTCCCCGACGATTGACTGCATTGATAGATTGGTTTTTGATTTGATTGATGGTTTTTGGAATAGCCCAACGTAGTTGCCATTGATGGATAGTAAGACTGTCTACGGATTCGTTAAGCAGATAGGGCTCAATTCCCCGACGCGTTGTTTCAACTTCGGGAAGCTCAGGCATTAAAGGTTCAACAAGGTAGTGAGCCGGGCATTGCTGATGGCAAAAGCAAAATCGGGTTTTGTGCTTATTGCAGCGTATTCACTGGTGCGAACTATTGTGGCTAGTACGTCTCCGGTATTTTCATCGCCAGTGGTTCTGAGCAGAAAAATGCGCGGACCATCGATGCTTGTCTGTGAGTCGGGAGCAGGGCTGCCCGACCACGCGATAATTTTATCGGCCTGAAGCCCTTCCCATTGTGTTTTGTTGTCAAGCTCTCGAACGTTTATGCCATCGGCCAGATACAATTTTTCCGGCAGCTGGTCAAACACGGTTAAGTCGGCAAATGCTGTTACGCCTCCATGCACCAATGACCACACCCAGACCGGAACAAAACCTACTGTGTCATCAACCATGGCGTATCGTCGTTCGCCACTTGCATCAGTTTCACCAAATACAAACGTGCGGCCGTCAAATGTAACAGAGGCGCCTGGTTGCGTTAATCCGGTTGCGGGTAGATCTACCTCAGACTGTGAGTATCCATGGAAGGGGGCCTGGCTCAGACCCAATAGCGGGTCAATTCTCTGAGTGTTTGCGCGCAGCTTGTAAGGTGTTGTCAATTGCCACCTCGAATCATCTCGAACCAAGGTAATATCGACGTGCCCTTTGCGACTGATCACAATATTGTTGATACGTCTGGTTGCTTGGATGTCATCGGATTTACCACCAAGCTCCATCCAGGCGATGATCCCTGTCAACGCAATCAGCACAATAGCCAATGTAAAAGTCAGCTGCGTGCGCTTGCGAGAATGAGAAGCCATTAACGTCGGCGTCGCCAGGCAACAATACCGGCAATGATGAAAAGCAAACACGGCAGAACAAATAACAGGACGACGCTAATAACCACAATAGAGCGACTGCTTAGCACCAGGTTTGCATCCGGAGCTGGCATAGTCACAAATGACAATGCTTCTGATTCACCTGATAGCCACAACATCAGGCTTTCTGAAAACGCTAAATTAGCGCCATTGCCGATAAACTGATCAGCGGCAAAGTCGGCATCGCCAATAATAGCAATACGTTGTCGCGTGCCTTGAATCACTCGCTCAATGGTGACACCGACAACCAGCGGTCCACTTTGTTCATCGGTGTTCTCATCAAACTGAATAGTACCTTCAAGTGCGCCGGTTTCTGTCCAGCTTGCTGGCGGTGTTTGTAAAAGCGGTAACAGTACCTGTCCGGCAAGCGGTGTAACTGCCAGAGCTTTTGCTTGAGGTAGCACAACCGGGCTGCTCAGCCCTCGGGTAACCGGATGTTTTGTGAAGCTGTTTAGTATGACAAAGTCTGGAGAGTCGGTATTAGCGGCCTGACTGGCTGTGTCGATAATAGTGCCCGGCACTGGCTCTACACCTAATTCCAATGCCAGAGCGCTTAATCCTGAACCGGTTTGTCGGTCCAGTCCAAGTTCAGTAACCCACAGTAAACTGCCGCCTTGATTAACGTATTCGAGTAACCCTGCGATCTCACCCGGGAAGTAAGGACGTCGCGGATCGGCTATAACCAGAACATCGACATCATCTCCAATGCGCGGGTTGGTAACCAGACTCAAGTCTTCACTGTTTAATCCGATACTTGCCAGTCGCGATCCCAGTGTTGCCCAGTTGCCCGGGCCCGCTATTAAACCACTACGCTCGTCGTGGCCAACGATAAAGGCAAGCTTACGTTCACCCTCACGATTCAGTTGTCGAAGCGCTCCGGTTAACGCTCGTTCGGATACCTGAGTCAAGCGTTGCTCGCGACCCATGCCATTAACAATCAGCTCACCAGCGGGTGATGCATTGAGACGTCGAGCTGCTTCAGGGTCGGTTTCAGGATTGATAAACTTCAGACTGATCAGCGGATTATGCGATTGGTAACGCGATACCAATTCCACCAGCGCGTCACGCTGATTGGTGTCGGGCCCGACAACGGCGGTGATTGAAACCGGACCACGCAACGCTTTTACCGCGGTTACTGTTTGTTCGCCCAACAGATGACGTTGGTTAGCAGTTACGTCTTTGCTGATGTTGGTTCGCCCGGCAATCCAGATTGCAGCGATTGCAATCGCTATAACCAGAAAGTATAAAACGGTGTGCTTGAGTGATGAGCGTTTCATTCGTTATTGACCTGAGTGCCGCAAAGCATCCAGCCGAATAATGGTTAGTACGATAAACAATACGGTGAGCAAAACGAAGTAAGCAACATCTGCGGATGCAATATAGCCCTGGAAAAATCCTGCCAGGTGATTCGGTGTGGAGAACATGACGAGCGAGCTTGCCAGTGCGTTACCGGTTGCCGGTGCGCTGCCGAGTAACCAGAGTAACAACAGTAGTAAAATACTGGCCGCAACAGCCAGAATGGCATGACGAGTTAACGACGAGAAGAACATGCCCATGGCAGCAAATGACAGGCTGGCAAGCGTTAGCCCCAACGTCGAAGACCCAAGCACGCCCAAATCGATTGGCGTGAAAAAGCGCATAAGCAATGGAATAACACAGGCAATGGCAACAAGCATCAGAACCACCACTGCTACTCCCAGAAATTTACCGAGAACCAATTGGGTCGTGGACACGGGTGAAGATTGCCACAACGGTATTGTGTGCTGGCGGTATTCATCACTAAAACTTTTCATTGCCAACAACGGTGTAATTAGTGCGAACACCATAACCAGTGCTGCAAGATAGCGAACCGATAAAAATCCGCTTAATCCCAAAGGGTGATCTTGCAGGGCCAGGCTGGGTTGCACGTTTAAATAGGTTTCCAAAGATTGTAAAAAAATGTACGCGAATACAATCGCCAGTACAGCGGCGATCACCCAGGTCTGTGCAGCTCGCAGCAGTGATCGTGCTTCGAATCCGGCTATGGTTCTAATCATGTGCTGCCGACCAGAGGTTCTTCGTGCAGCAGACCGGTAAATAAGTCTTCCAACTGCGTATCGTTGTCCGTTATGGCTGCTTCGTGAATCACACGACCCTGATGGACAACAGCAACGCGATTGCAAACGGCCTGTGCTTCATTCAAAAGATGGGTGGAGAAAACCACCGCTTGTTTTTCACCAGCCGTTTGAATAATACGTCGCATGCCTTGCATCTGATTCGGGTCGAGTCCGTTACTGGGCTCATCAAGCAGCAGCACATCCGGCTCGTGCACCAAAGCCTGCGCCAGTCCAACACGTTGGCGAAAGCCTTTAGATAACTGACTGATGCGTTGCTTGCTCACGTTATTCAAATCGCATTGTTCCAGAACGGTTTTGACTTTTTCGTGGATTAGGTTCGTGGCAACGCGACGCAATTTTGCGCACAGCTGCAAATAATCTGACACCCGCATTTGGTCGTACAGCGGTGGGTTATCGGGCAGGTAGCCGATTTGTTGCCGAGCCTGCAAGGGTGCATCTGTCATCGAGTGACCGCTGATAAAAATCTCACCACTGTCGGGCACCAGCGTGCCTGAGAGCAGGCGCAGGGTGGTTGACTTACCAGCACCATTGAGTCCGAGCAGACCAAGCACATCGCCCCGATTTAATGACAATGAAATATCGTGGACACCCGCATTTTCACCCAGCCGGCGATTGAGCTGAGTTGCAGCCAGCAATGGGTTGGCAGAGCTACTATTGGCGGTGCTGGACATGGCGTTGGTAGGCGCAAAAAAACGGTATTGGTCAGACTCTATAGTGTAGCGGGGAACTGCCTGTTTACGTCGAAAAGCAATGACAGGATGTGAATATTGACGCTGGCTGGCTCTGCGCTCAAGGCGGCCAGCGGAGGCAGGCCATGGTTCAATTCCATTGATTTAGCGCCAGCAGGCACTTTTTTCGCGATATTTTGTGAATAACGCTTGAGCCTTGGCAGAGTATTCGCTATCCTTCGCGGGCTAAGCGTTAATAAATTACTTTTTCGGAGTCTTCGATGTCTAGAGTGTGCCAAGTGACCGGTAAAGCACCAATGTCCGGCAACAACGTGTCACACGCCAAGAACCGGCGTCGTCGGCGTTTTCTGCCTAATCTGCATACTCACCGTTTCTGGGTTGCCAGTGAAAATCGCTTTGTAACTTTGCGGTTGTCTTCAAAGGGCATGCGCATCATCGATAAGCGCGGTATCGACGCTGTTCTGGCAGACGTCCGAGCGGGCAAGTCTGCTTAACCCATACGAAACTGGAGATAAAATATGCGCGATAAAATCAAAATGGTATCCAGTGCAGGTACTGGTCATTTCTATACAACCACCAAGAACAAACGCACCATGACCGAAAAGCTTGAAATGAAGAAATTCGACCCGGTCGTGCGCCAGCACGTCATGTATAAGGAAGCAAAAATCAAATAACGTTTGGGATTGGCTATGGCCCTGACCTGGTCGTCAGCAACATGGCTCAGTACCTGATCAAGAAAAAGCCCGACATGTCGGGCTTTTTTATGCCTGTTCAATAAACGTCAGGGTGGCGTAATGGATAAAGTTTTTATAAAAAATCTTGAAATAGACGCCATTATCGGTATCTACGATTTTGAGCGTACAACCAAGCAGAAAGTCGTGTTTGATATCGAGATGTGGTGGGATGTGGCAAAAGCCGCTAAATCTGAAAACATTGATGATGCATTGAACTACAAAACGCTCTCTGATCAATTGAAAGACTATGTTGGCAAGAGTCAGTTTCAGTTGATTGAAACACTGGCTGAAGAAGTCGCCAGTATTATTATCGGCCAATACGCTGTCGAATCGGTTAAGTTGACGTTGCATAAGCCGGATGCGCTCGATGGTGCGACGGATGTAGGCGTAGAGATTCTCCGCCATCGCACAACTGAAAAGCCTCGAACCGGTTTTATGGTGTAGCGGCGCTGGTGAATAATGACGTGTCTTCGGTAATGCCACAACCCGATGACGTTGGCATTCTGCATAGTCAACAATTAGTCGCACATATAAATAGTCGTCTCGATAACGGCTTACTCTCGTTTGCCGATTACATGCAGTTATGTCTTTACGCGCCCGGTATGGGTTACTACATGGCTGGCGCGCAAAAATTCGGTGCCAGTGGTGACTTTATTACGGCACCGGAAGTGTCGGATTTGTTTGGTCTTTGTTTGGCGGAACAGTGCCGTGAAGTGCTAAACCTGATTGGAGGCAGCATACTGGAGCTTGGCGCTGGTAGTGGCAAATTGGCAGTCAGTGTACTCACTGGCATGCAAGCATCTCCTCCGCAGCATTACTACATTCTCGAACCCAGTGCTGAATTGCAACAACGTCAGTTAAATAGGTTGCGTGAGCAGTTATCTGCCGACTTATTTTCCCGGGTATGCATGCTCGATACCTTGCCGGATAATTTTGTTGGTGTGTGTGTTGCCAATGAAGTTATGGATGCTTTGCCGGTTGAGTTGTTTACTCGACAGCAAGGGGAGCTCATGCAAGTATGCGTGCAATCTGAGGGTGCAGGTTTTTCACTAAGCGCTCGAGCTGCAAATGAAACGCTGGTGGAACTGGTTAGCAGTATCGAAAGCGAGTTAAAAACGGATTTTGTTGATGGTTACCAGTCGGAGGTGTGTGGGGTTCTATCACCCTGGATAAAGTCCTTGGCCAGGGCCATGAAAAAGGGGGTAATCCTGTTATCGGATTATGGTTACCCGCGACGCGAATACTATCTTCCGGAAAGGCAGCAAGGCACGCTGGCTTGTTATTACCAGCACCACTTTCATGACGATGTGTTTTTCTATCCGGGCCTGCAAGACATCACCGCACATGTCGACTTTACACGTGTGGTTGAGGCTGGCAGCGAAGCAGGGTTGGCATTGCTCGGCTACACTTCGCAAACAAGCTTTTTGCTCAATAATGGTATGAGTGCATTTGCGGCTGCACAACTCGAAGCTTGCACCAGCGAACGGGCTCAACTGACGCTGGCTCGTGATATTAAGACGTTGACCTTACCCGGTGAGATGGGTGAGCGATTTCAGTTTATGGCTTTGGGCAAAAACCTTGCATCTCCACTGCAGGGCTTTGCTTCGCAAGATCTCTCATACAGGCTCTAGCAGCCGCAGACCGGTATAGACAAATCATGGAAACTGCTCACATCATCTGGCTGGCTCTTATTCAGGGGCTAACCGAGTTTTTACCGGTATCAAGTTCGGCCCATCTGATTCTTGTGCCCAGTCTGTTGGGCTGGCCAGACCAAGGGCTGGCGTTCGATGTGGCTGTGCACCTGGGTACTTTGATTGCTGTTGTCAGTTTTTTCCGAAAAGACATTCTAAAGTTATTCTTAGCCTGGGTAGGTTCTGTTTCCGGTAAAGGTATGAGCCCAGAGGCGCGATTGGCCTGGGGCGTTATTCTCGGCACAATCCCGGCTGGTCTTGTGGGTCTGATCTTCAAAGACTTCATCGAAGTAAATCTGCGCTCACCCTTGGTGATTGCAGCCACCACTATTATTTTCGGGTTGTTATTGTGGTTTGCCGATAAAAGAGCAAAACTCGAACGCGATGAACTGACTTTGGGTTGGCAGGATTTTCTGGTGATCGGCGGTGCTCAGGCCATGGCACTAATTCCAGGCACATCGCGCTCTGGTATTACTATTACAGCAGGTCTGTTGTTGGGCCTTACCCGCGAAGCGGCTGCCCGCTATTCATTCTTGTTGTCTATTCCTATTATTGTGCTTTCCGGCTTAGGTGTTACCGGAGATCTGATCGGAAGTGCTGAGCCTGTCGACTGGATGGCTTTACTGCTAGGGACAGTGATAGCAGCTGTCAGCGCATTTGCCTGCATTCACTTCTTCCTGTCCTGGATCAATAAAATCGGCATGCTGCCGTTTGTTATCTACCGGCTGTTACTCGGTGTGCTGCTACTGGTTGTTTTTCTGTAAAACTACCTTGCTGCCAAAGGCCGCATTTAAGCATGCGGAACTTTGATCTCAAACGTTTTACCACCAGTGTCGTGGACTGAATCGTTAGCCCGAATGGTAATTGTCTTAACCGAAATCGGTATGGTTACGCTAACCGAACGGGTAAACGGTTGTTCATTGACATGCGGGTGCGCCAGCTCACGCACACCGATCACCTCGCCTGACTCATTAAGGACATCCCAACGATTGGCATAGTGGTCCCAGCCAGTATCTTCGTGTGCAATTGTTGCATTAATGCGGAACTTACCGTTGCCCAGTGACTCAATCGTCACGTCAACAACATCGGCTTCGCCAGCTGATACGTTAAAGGTGACCAACGCAAAAATAAAGCTGACCAGCAATTTTTGCCAACTGCTTGAATGTAGAATGTGCATTTCCAATTATTCCTGACAAGTAAACGCTAACGTACAGTAGACCATGGATATGACGCAAAATTCCGTAAACCCGATATCGCCAGTGGCCCAGTTTTCTCTGTTGCTGACACCGGTTGTGATGAGTTGCTTCTTTTTAGTCTACTCGCTCACAGGTTGGATTGTTGAAGGCCGCGACAAGTTACTGTGGTCGATTGAAGCTCTGGATGTGGCGTTCTATACTGGGGCGGGAATTGTAATTTACTGCATTGTAGTAATGCTATACGCACGCTGGAAGGGCGCAACGCGGTATCATATATTGAATGTGTCGAGCCTTGGGCACATCGTTCTCGCGCTATTGCTAAGTGCGTCGGTGTTCGTTTCGGTTAAATTATAGCGGTAGGCTTCATCTGGGGATCGGCGTGGACGATACAGTATTTAACAAAATAATAAGAAGTCGGACTAAACCGATAATGAGATCCACATCACAAATTTTAAATACGCTGTGTTTAGCTCCCGGCCTGTCTCCAAAGGTGTCCCTATGAGCTTCGATTTTTCGCCAAAGCATTTGTTTCGTGTACGGCACCTGCGCTTCAAGCGTTTGTGGTTGGCAATGGGATTGTTTCTTGTCAGCGGCGTAACGCTTGCGTCAGTTACCAACGTGCCAACACAAGTGACCACATTGTTCTTCAACGACAAGCTGACGCATGTCGCGGTCTATGCTTGCTTGATGGGTTGGTTTGCGCAAATTTTCCGACACGATCTAACCCGAATTATTTTCGTGGTAGTCCTGTGTTTAATGGGCGTCGGAATCGAATTTTTGCAAGCAGCAACTCCAACCCGACAATTTGAAGTGCTCGATATGGTTGCCAATACCAGTGGCGTTATACTGGCCTGGGCGCTTGCTTATACCTGGGTTGGCACTGTGCTCTATCGTTTCGAAACTTTTTTCTTCAAGCAATCCGGGGTTGAGCATTCCTGACTGGTTTTTTTGAACGCACGTCCGTTGCTGCGGTACACTTTGGGCGTTGTCAGAACGAAACTGGTGGAGGCTGCTCATGTCGGGATGGAATTTGGCGCAACTCAATATTGCGCATCTTCAGGGTTCTCTAGAGTCCGATATGCTTAGCGACTTCGTCGCAAATCTCGACAGAATCAACGCGCTTGCAGAAAGCTCTCCCGGATTTGTCTGGCGCTTGATTGATGCTGACGACCCAATGGAACCAAATCACGGTTTCGACGCAGACCATATAGTCAATTTATCGGTATGGGACTCTATCGAGTCACTACACGACTACGTTTATAAAACGGTCCATAAAGACATTATGCGTCGTAAAGGCGAATGGTTTCATCGCATGCCACGAGCTCATATGGTGCTTTGGTGGCACCCGGCCAATGAGCGGCCTACAGCTGCTCAGGCAAATGAAAAACTGCAGCATCTGCAAGAGCACGGTCCTACTGAAAAGGCATTTACGTTCCGTCAGGCGTTTGCCAAACCTCCCGTTAGCTCGACAACATAGCTTCAATGGCTGACACTTCTGCGGCTCGAATGGCGGTAGAAATGGTCGTCTTGTTTGGCTGGCTTTTAGCAATCAGGGCTGCATCGGTACCCGCCATAGCAGACGCACACTGTTTCAGGTGGTCAGCTTGTGGATAAGCTATTTCAGCGGCTGCCTTTGCCTGGGCATGGGCTTCGACAGCTTGTAGGAACGATTCAAAACGATCAGGTCTGCGCTTCGCATCCAGTGCTTTTAACAATGTATGTATTTGCTCCGCACTCATTGTCATCGCTTCATGAGATTGTTGCGCGTGTTTTGCTGCCAGCAAAGCCAGATCTGATACTGCGCCTGGAACGCGTAATCGCTGGTTAAATTTCTCTAATGTGTTGGCCTGATCGCTGGTAACGCCGGCACATAGAGCGGCGTAGCGAGTACCGGCATCTTCGCTTTTACTACATGCCCTGTCTAGTGCATCAAGTGCCGGCGTAGTCTCCAGCAGCGCCTCGAGCTCGGGCATGATTCGCCCAAGTGCATTCGTTTGCGCAAGTGTTGTGAAAAATGCTGTTGGCGTTTTGGTGGTCAGTGCTGCATTGAATTCCTGCCACACGCGTTCGGCCACCAGATTATCAACCTCACCCTCGCTCACCATTGAGCGTATCAATTGGTTTGTCGGTTCAGCAATGGTGAAGCCCAGGTGTGCAAATCTGGCCATAAATTTTGCGATGCGCAAAACACGAACCGGGTCTTCAGCAAATGCCGGTGATACATGGCGAAGCACTCTGTCATTGATATCCTGCTGACCGTTGTAAGGATCGATCAGATTGCCATTGTTATCTTCAGCTATTGCATTGATTGTCAGGTCGCGTCTGAGTAAATCATCCTCGAGCGTGACAGTTTCATCAGTATTAAATTGAAATCCATGGTAGCCCGGGCCGGTTTTGCGTTCGGTACGCGCAAGGGCATATTCCTCATGCGTTTCGGGGTGGAGAAACACAGGGAAATCTTTACCTACTGCCAGGTAACCATTCTGGATCATTACTTCGGGTGTGGTACCGACAACCACCCAGTCTCGATCATGAACCGAGATCCCCAGTAGTTTGTCCCTTACAGCACCGCCAACCAGATAAGTTTCCATAACGCACAATGTTACACTGTCAGTCATGCTACTTCATCGAAACATGCGTATCGCTGCACTGGTTTTTATCGCTGGGTGCACTACGGGCTGCAGCACCGTCAGCTACTACTCACAGGCAGTTGGCGGACACCTGAAGCTTATGCGTGCTCGCGAGCCTATCGATAAGCTGCTGACTGCCGAATCGACCGACCCGGAACTTCGCGCAAAGCTGCAAACTCTGGTAGATGCCAGGCAGTTTGCCGTCGATGCGCTGGAGTTGCCTGATAATAAAAGTTACAACACCTACGTTGAAACTGGCAAACGCTACGTAACCTGGAATGTGGTCGCGGCGGAAGAGTTTTCACTACGAGCCAAAACCTGGTGTTTTCCGGTTGCTGGTTGTGTGAACTATAAAGGTTACTACGCACAGGAAGACGCCAATGCCTATGCAGAGGAACTCAAAGCCGAAAATCTCGATGTTAACGTGGGTGGTGCAACGGCATACTCAACGCTCGGTTGGTTTGACGACCCGGTACTCGACACCATGCTCAATGGCGGCGATATCAGATTTGTAGGCACGCTGTTTCACGAGTTAGCGCACCAATTGTTGTATATAAAAAATGACAGTAATTTCAATGAAGCGTTTGCATCATTTGTAGAACAGGAAGGTATTCGTATTTGGCTGGCTGAGCGCAACGAGTCTGATCGTATCGAACGCTATAACGCGTATCTTGATCGCAATGCAGGCTTTTCTGCTCTACTTAAATCAACCCGTGAAGCCCTGTTGGCTGTGTATGCCGAAGAGTTAGAAGATGAACAGAAGCGCGCACGCAAACAGGCTGTATTGGATGATATGCAAGCTAACTATCAAACGTTAAAAGAAAGTTGGGACGGCTACGCCGGATACGATGGTTGGTTTTCTCGCAAGGTTAACAACGCGCGATTAGTTTCAGTCGCCACGTATCGTCGATTCATTCCGGCATTTGCAGCGATGTACGCAGATGCCGGTCGTCAACTGCCTGCATTTTACGAAATAGCGAAAGAAGTGGCTGCTATGCCAAGCGATCAACGTCGCCTGAAAATGGACGAATACCTGCAACGTTAAGTCGGGCTACTCTTAACGCGCAAAGTAATATCAAAATTATCAGTGCTGGAAATCCCGTTGCACCAGATTTACTGTTCTGCATTTCACCAGCAGTATTACTGTTGGTCTCTGAGGCTGAGGTGTTTTCGCTTTCGTTATCCCCACCACTGTTCATTTCGGCAGGCTGTGCTGCTTCAGGCTCAGTTTGCGTAGTGATAACCGGGCTGGCAGTCTGAGACTCGAAAGATAAGTTGGCAGTATTGTTATCTCTGTCATTATCTGGTTGATCAGCACTAACCGATGCACTTAGTCCAAGCCAACCGCTGTCGTTTATATCAGCGATAAAGCTTACGCTTGAAACGTCGAGGGGTGTCAGATTGGGTAACTCGCAACGAACAGCAGCCTGGGTTTTCGTGCAACTATCGCTGTTGTTAAAAGTAATTTCTTCAGGCAATAAAAATTTAACAACGGGTGCAGTCGCTGTATTTGATTGTGAGTTGTTTATGACGGTAACGATAAAAGGGATTTGAGCTCCGTCTTGCGCAGAGGAGTCTATAGTAGACAAGGAAATCCCGAGATCTACTGAAGTGTCAACAACAACTTCACCCGGATCATACACATCGAGTGAAACACTCCTCCATCGACCGCGAGCAAATGCGAACCCATCGCCTTCAGGAATCATCTCGTTAGACACGGCATTTGATTCAACAGCAATAGTGTCGAAGGTAGTTAATGCAATGCCCTGAAAGTGATGTTCAATAACGGTGTAGTCTGAACTAACGGGTTCATTAACCGATTCGCCTTGTATAACGCCATTGATTATGAGCCGATAAGTACCGTCGCCATCAATTTCTCCAAGCGCATTGATGGTGATGTCGTAGATACCGTCAGAGCCGGTGAATTCGTGCTCGGCGCGGGCAAACTTGTTGCGATAGGCAGGGTCGGCAGCGTTTATGGCCAGCACATTTCGACCACCTGCAATATCCAGATAATACGGAGCTTCGCCTGAGTCCAGATTAGTGAAATCGGAAATTGCTTGCAGCTCTATTGATTGAGCCGAACTACACAATGGTAAACCGCACAGCAATGCGGTCTGTAGCAGAATCGATTGCAACCGTTTCATGCCTGATTTTCCCCGTTATCCATCAACAGGGTTAGCGGCTAAAATCAGATTTGCTTGATTACGGCCCCGTTAAACGGTTTCAGGGATTCCCGGTGCGCCTGGTGCGACGGAGGAATTTTGATCGGCGGCGGCATTTGCAATACGATCCATCATAAATGTGCGAAATGCTGATACCGATTGAGAGTGCACATCTTTTCTCCACGCCAGAACGGTTGGAAGCTGCGCATCAATACCGGTGATATTGAGCACTTTTAGATTTTGAGCGTACACACAGCCATAGCCTTCTGTGGCAATGCATAGTCCTTTGTTCAGCGCGACCATGCCAAGCAAACCAATGTGATCCTGATCCAAATACTTGAAATCGGCCTCAAGACCAGCTTCGCGAAAGAATTTATAAACATGCTGATTGAAAGCCGAGCCCTCTGGCTCACTTCGTAAGATTATTTTTTCGCGGCTTAGCTCTTCAATCGAGATGGATGTCTTGTTAGCAAAGTGATTGCTCTGATTAGCTATAACAACAAACCGATCATTTTTGAAAACTGTGCTGTCGATTTCCTGCGAGCTAACAGGTCCGGTTAAAAAACACATATCCAGCTCATTGTGATGCAACTGTTCAATCTGATCAGCCGATGATTTTACAGCCGATTCAATGGTTATTGATGGATTCTGCGTTTCAAATTCTCTCAAGAGTGTTGGAAGTGCACCGCACATAGCGATGTAGGTATAGCCGAGATTGAGTCCGCCAAATTCTGCCTTTCCAGCGCGCACTGATTTGTCTATCGTGGTTTGCATTGATTCCACAATGCCAGTGCAGCCTGCAAGAAATTCCTTTCCTGCAGCTGTCAAACGCACATTGCGATTGTTGCGAGCCAGTAGCTGCACACCTAGTTCGCTTTCGAGTGTTTGTACTGAGCGACTCAGCGCAGGCTGTGCAACATTGGCAAGCTGTGCAGCTCTTCGAAAATGCAGTTCCTGTGCAACAGCGATAAAGTGTTCGATGTGTCTAATGCTTATATTCAATGCGGCTCAACCTCTGGTGATCGCATCCTGAGAATAAAACGCTCCTTAACTCTCCTTTATGGAGCAAGTACCAGATATTTCTGGCACCAGCTTGCACCGATAGTAGCAACTGCATGTACGATCTAGCGACCCTAATAGGGGGGTTAGATTGTAAAATAGTGTTACAGAGACGGGTTACACTTGCTTGCTACCGGGTAAAGTTCATCTAACGGCGCGCAAGCTCGCGGCGAGATTGATGTCGCGCAGGAACACCCTTCACATTGCCCAAATAGCCGGGCACAATTGCTTGAATAGAAGTGGGCTGGCGGGTGCAGTCGCCGCTGCAGACCGCGTCTGTTTGCAGTGACAGGTAGTTATCCCGGGAAAATGGTTTGCCCGGTACAAACTCCATGACCCGAGCCTGAAATTTTGCAACACCGTCTGGCAGTCTGATAATTTTTCGCTTTAGTCCGCAGGTGTTGGCAGTGAATTCAATCAGCTCTTCCAAGCTGAAGTCTTCGGGCCCGCATAGTTGAATGCTTTGGCTATAAGTCGAGCTATCGTTAATCGCCGCCATCATGCTTTCAACAACATCGCCAACATAAACGGGTGCCATGCGCGCATCAGGACAGGCCAGTGGGAATACAGGCAATGCTGCTAAAAGTCCGGCAAATCGATTGAAGAACGCATCTTTCTCTCCGAAAATAACGGAAGGTTGAAACAGTGTCCAATTCAGTGATTTGCTGCTTTTTACCGTGTTTTCTGCAGCGCCTTTGCTACGCAGGTATTCACTGCTGCCATTGTCAGCATCGGCATTAAGGGCGCTCATGTGCAAGTAACGATTGATTCCCAGAGCGCTGCAAGTATCCACAACCTTTTTGGTTAGATCGGCATGCGCACCGGTGAACGAATTGGCTGAATTTGTGCCGGCCATGTTCAATATGCCAACCAGATTTATCACAACGTCTGAATCGGTTAGCGCATCCTTTAATTTGGCAACATCGTGAACGTCAGTTTGTTCAACATGCACGTTAGGCAAAATGCGCAGTGTGCGTGAACGCTGGCTGTGCCTGGTGAGTAGCACAACCTCATCGAATTCCTGTGCCAGACGGCAGCTAAGCGCAGTACCGACAAATCCGGTACCACCAAGCAGGGTTACTCGTCTTTTTGACATGTTTGGTTTATCTCCAGGAACAGCTTCAAAGGATTACCTAGTTTGCACGAAAAACAGCGTCGATGGCGTTATCCGCCATGGCATTACTGCTGTTTTCGGCAGGCAAACGGATAAAATTGATACCCCCGCATAAAATACCGGTTTGATAACGTGTTCCAAGCACCCGGTAGCCGCTCTCGTGGACCGCATTTTTGCCCTGGTAATGTATGAAATTGAAGTAACCGCAAGATTGGGCTCGGCAAACACCCGACGCTGCGCTAAGCTTCGGGGCATGCAATCTGTTAAGCCGTCGCTGCTCATCATTTGTGCAGTCGTCTGCGCAACCGTCTTTGCCCTGTTGCCCGTTACCGACACAGTTGGCAGGGAACATGTTGATGCATCCTTCAAACGGGCCCTGGCCGTAGCGGCGATTGCCCGCGGGCTTAATGGTGTCATTTCTGTTGCTCAAGGTACCGAGTTAGCCATTCAGCCTGCCGGGGTTGGTGTCAACTTTACCCCTGGTGAAATTCTTGACCCGATAAATGATCTCGTCGAACGCTTCTCATGGATTATGTTGCTGGCCAGTAGCTCTCTTGGCGTGCAAAAAGTACTGTTGAAAATGAGTGCATGGAACGGACTATTGCTTGGTCTGGTGATAGTCGCATTGTCGTTAGTCGCCAGTCATTTCTTTATGAACAGTATGCGTGCCAAAGAAGTTCTTGGACGGCTGTTTATATTCTTGCTGCTGCTGCGATTTATGATGCCGCTAATTGCGATTGCAAATGAGATGGTGTACCGCACGTTTCTTGAAAACGACTATGTTGAGTCCACCACTAAACTGGAATCTGCACGTGACGCGATTGGAAAGATAAACAATGAAGTCACCTCTGATGCAGACGTGCCTTCGGGTTTACTGGAAAGGGCATCGGACCTCTATAAGCAAGTGGTCGATAAAGTCGATTTTGAGAAGCGATATGAACGATATCGAATTGCGGCCGGTTCGATAGGAGAAAACACCATCGACATGATTGTTGTATTTGTCATGCAAACACTGGTGTTTCCATTGTTATTTTTAGGCATCTTGTTTGGCGCAATGCGCAGATTGACACTCTGGCGATGAACTATGGCCCGTTGTGCTGGTCAACAGTTAATGAGTACCTCCCTGATGTCAGGGCCTAACCTGGTGAAATAGTTAGAAAATGCATAATTGTCTGATAGTTAGTAACGCGAATTTATATCGATTAATGCGGGTAAAAATGGTTCGGCCAATTGCAGCAGGCCTGGTATCTGTCCTGTTGGTTGCTTGTAGTGGTGATGGCGACAGCGCACCGGCGGCAGCGCTAACTACCGGTACATTTATCGACGCATCTGCTGTAGAGGGCCTGACTTATCGCACGACCACCACCGATGGTGAAACCGGTTTGAGCGGTAGAACCAACGTCGATGGTGAATTTGATTTCAACGCTGGTGAGAGCGTCACGTTCAGTCTTGGTGGATATGACCTGCCGCAAGTCCAGACTGCCAGCATAATTACACCGATCGCTATTTTTAACACCGCCGATGCACAAGATGCCCGGGTGGCCGACTTATCGCGTCTATTGCAAACGTTGGATACTGACAAAATGCCCGACAATGGCATAACGTTGCCCGGGGATATTGAAGCGCTCACCAGCGATACCATACTCGACTTCGGCTCTGATAATTTCGAAGCTCAGGCGCAAGTCGTGCTCACAGAAGTCGGCGCCTCGCAAAGTATTCTGGTTGACGCAGAAACTGCAACCGCGGAGTTAACTTTATCGTTGGTTGAAAATGAAATTATAAGTGATGAATGTACTTCCCTGCACCCACTGGTTAATCGCACCGCCGAGCTCTCAACGCTTCAACATGGCGTCAGCGGAACGCTAAAAGTACTCAATGACTGCGTCATTGAAGTAACCAATTTCAACTTTGACGGCGGTGGCCCGTCGGTGTTTTTCTATGCTGGTGCTGATGCGAGTTATGGTAGTGGCTCGTTTCCGATTGGTCCACGACTGAATGATCAGCAATGGGTAAACCGGACATTGTTACTGACCATACCTGAAGGTAAATCACTTGATGACTTTGACAGGCTGAGCGTTTGGTGTTTCGAATTTAATATCAACTTTGGTGATGCCGTACTTTAAAAAGCGCGGCTATACCAAAACCGATTGACTATCCATATTGTCCTGTCCAAACACAGATCGGTAGCGCTCGATTTCGCTGTTTGGTCCGGTGGCTTTCTCAAAGTTATCCGATAACTTAACCGTAGGTTTGCCGTTGGCATGAGTCACTTTGCACACCAGTGATATTGCCTTGAGTTGTGGCATGGGTTTGGTTGAACAATCGCTAAAATCGTTGGTTAAATGTGTACCCCAACCAAAACTGAGTCTGACGCGTCCGTTGAAACGCTCATAAACCTGCTCGATAACATCCACCGTTAACCCATCGGAAAATATCAGTAGTTTTGTTTTCGGGTCCAGGCCTTGTGCCTTCCACCATGCAATAAGTTCTTCACCGCCTGCAATTGGCTCTTTAGAGTCGATACGAAAGCCACTCCACTCAGCAACCCATTTTGGTGCATTATCCAGAAAATTTGACGTGCCATAAGTGTCAGGTAGTACAATGAGCAAGTTGCCATCGTAGGTACGCTGCCAACTTTCCAGAACACGATAAGGTGAGAGCACCAGCTCTTCATCGTTAGTGGCAAGTGCGGCCTGCACCATAGGTAGTTCGTGTGCATTGGTACCGATCGCGCTCAGGTCAAGATCCATCGCCATAAGCACATTGCTGGTGCCAATAAACTTATCGCCCAGGCCTTCTTTCATGGCAGCTATACACCAGCGCTGCCAAAGAAAACTATGACGGCGGCGAGTGCCAAAGTCTGCGATCACTAAATCTGGCAGCTCTACCAGACGTAAAACTTTCTCCCACAACTTGGCTTTTGCTCGTGCATACAACACATCAAGTTCGAAGCGCCCAACACCCCGTAAAGCTGCACGTGATCGAAGTTCACTGATGATGGACAGCACCGGAATTTCCCACAATGACACTTCAGCCCATGTACCTTCAAAGTCAATGCAATATTGACCGTCTTCTACTCGCAACTTATATTCAGGCAAGTGGTACTGATTTAACCAGGTTAAAAATTCCTCAGTGAACAAGCGTCGCTTGCCATAGAACGTATTACCAGCCAACCAGATAAGTTCTTTTTTGGATAAGCCGATGCTACGAGCATGATCGAGTTGTGCGCGAAGCTCTGCTTCATCAATCTCCTCGGCAAGCTTGACCGTTTTAGTTCTGTTTATAAGGGAGAATGTAACCGGCACATCAGCGTGTTCTTTCCAAATGGTTTGCAGCATCAATAATTTGTAGATGTCGGTGTCGAGCAGGCTACGTACTATTGGGTCAAGTTTGAATGAGTGGTTGTAAACCCTTGACGCAATGTCGGGCATAGGGTTTTGAATCATGGGTTAGTTCTCAAAAATTGGTCCATGCGTTCAATAGCACTCATCAGATTATCCAGCGAATTGGCATACGAGACACGAATATAGCCTTCTCCATGCACCCCAAAGTCTGGGCCGCCAATCGTTGCAACTCCCGATTTTTCCAGTAAGGCTGCAGCAAGCGGCTTCGCCTGCCAACCGGATTGGGTGATATTCGGGAAAGCATAGAATGCGCCTTTGGGCGTGATGCAGCTAACGCCAGGTAGTGTATTCAACGCTTCAACAACCTTTAATCGACGTTCGTCGAACGCCTGCATCATTAAGTCAACAGCATCTTGTGGGCCATTAAGTGCTGCCAGAGCTGCGTGCTGGGCTGGTGCATTGACACAGCTCCACGCATTAACAGCAAGCTTCCTGACAGAATCAAATAATTCATCGGGCCAGACGCTGAAGCCCAATCGCCAGCCGGTCATTGCATAGGTTTTAGACCAGCCGTTTAACAAAATTAGTCGATCACGAATAGATGGGTAGGTGAGCAAGCTGACATGCTGTTCATTGTCATAAGTCATTTGGTCATAGATTTCGTCGGACAATATAGCCACGTTTGGGTGCAACTCCAAACCGGCCACAAGCGCATCAATCTGTTCAACAGGTGTGACACCACCGCATGGATTGGCTGGTGAATTCAGAATAATGAGTCGCGTTTTATCGGTGATAAGCGATAACGTTTCACTAGCTGAAAACGCAAACTGGTTTTTTTCGCGTATTGGAATTGGCACCGGATTAGCTCCGGTGAATTCAATCATTGATCGATAGATTGGGAAGCCAGGATCGGGGTAGAGAATATCGACTCCGGGTTTTCCAAACATCAAAATAGCAGCAAACATGGTGACCTTGCCACCAGGGACAATGATGACGTTATCAGCTGAAACTGTTGTGTTGTATCGGGTGGCTAAATTATTCGCGACCGCTTCTCGCAATTCAGGAATACCGGTAGCCGGTGTATAGCCGTGGTGACCGTCTTTTAGTGCTTGAACAGCTGCATCGACTATGTGTTGAGGTGTAGGAAAGTCTGGTTGACCAATGCCAAGATTAATAATGCTTTTGCCTGCCGCAGCTAATGCATTGGCACGCGCAAGTACGGCAAACGCATTCTCTTCACCTATATGATTAAAACCTTCAACGATCTCCAGTTTTGCGCTCATGTTTTTATGTCAGCGGCTATTTCTTTATTGGTCTTCTGGCGTGTGGATGGTGTGCTCTGCCATAGCTTCACTAACAATAACCTGACAACTCAGTCGTGAATTTGGACGTCGTTCAGAAGCAACGCCTTCGAGCATATCGAGTTCAGCATCGTCGGGTTCTGGCACAATTGCAACCGTTGCATCGTCGAGATAGACATGGCAAGTTGAGCAGATAAGACTACCGCCGCATTCAGCGACGACTTCGTCGATATCGTTTTTTACAGCGGTTTCCATGACACTGTCTCCGACGGTTGCATCAACCGAGCGAACTTCGCCATCATTGCTTTTGTAGTGCAGAACTATTTCCTTACCCATAACTGTCTATTACCGAAATTTGTGTTCAATTAGAGCCTCAATATTAGCAGTTTAACTGGTGAGAGTGGTAAGCCAATAATGTTGCTCAATTGCGAAAAAACGCTGTATTTACGCCTCAGGTACGTGCACTTTTGTTGCTGACACCAACTTACTGATGGTCAGTCCTTGTAGCAGAATAGAGATCACGACAATGACGTAGGTTATTGTTACAACAATATCGCGCTCGGGTCCGGCGGGAATGGCCAGTGCCAACGCCACCGAGATACCACCGCGCAACCCGCCCCAGGTAAGAATTTTGATAACGTGCGGATGAAATTCGCGCTTAAGGCGCATAGCGTTCACTGGCACAGTAACAGCGAGAAGGCGCGCAGCCAGCACCAGCACGGCTAACACAACACCGACCAACCATACCGTTGAGTCCGATGAAAGCACCATGACTTCAAGACCAATAATTAAAAACAATACCGCATTCAGTATTTCATCAATTAATTCCCAAAAAGTATCAAGGTGCTTAACAGTGACTGCGCTCATGGCTGCGCTCCTGCCATGATTTCCAATCATCAGTCCTGCAACGACAATGGCTATTGGTGCTGAAAGGTGCAGACCTGCGGCAGCGGTTGAACCGCCGGCGACCAGTGCCAAAGTCAATAGAACTTCTACTTGATAGTTGTCAACATGCTTGAGCATTTTCAACACTATCCATCCGCAGATAAATCCGAATAGCGCACCACCAATAGCTTCTTGCACAAACAACACACCAATTTTACCCAAGTCCACTGGGTCGCCATTGACGGCAATACCAAACAGAACCAGAAAAACCACAATCGCAATGCCGTCATTGAACAGTGATTCACCGACAATTTTTGTTTCAAGTTTTTTCGATACACCAGCGGTTTTTAAGATACCCATAACGGCAACCGGATCGGTCGGTGAGATTAGTGCACCGAACAACAGGCAGTAGGCGAACGAGAGTTCAATGCCGACGATTTTTAATACTAAGTAGGTACCAACACCGACCAGCGCTGTGCTGATAAAAAGTCCAACCGATGCCAACAATCCGATAACCCATTTTGCTTCGATAAGGTCATCGAGATTGACGTGCATAGCGCCGGCGAACAGCAAAAATCCCAGCATGCCGTTCAGCAGCGCCTTGTTAAAATCGATTTGCGCCACCAGTTGCTCAGCCATATTCACGCCTTGTTCGAAACCGAAGGCACCAAGCACCACCAAAAACAATGAAAACAGTAAGGATATGACCATGATGCCAATGGTGGTTGGCAGTTTCAGCGTGTGGTAATTCAGCCACGCGAACAGGGCCGAGACAGTGAGTAGAAGGCTGATTATTGAAAGTAATGTCATAGTTGCTGGTTTTTAACGAAAGTTATGCGCATAGCTTAGCGTAGAATACACCGAGTCCAACGGTTTGCTTAGTCTTGACGCCTCCAGAACAACTGGTTCTTGATTTTAACCATGCGCCGGCAGGCCTGCATGAGTTCGGTGAAGGCCTTGCCCCGACTACGACCAAGACCGCTGCTGAGTCTGATATACAGGGCGAAACCGTGCCGATCGCCCCAAACGGATTTTCGCTGGCACCGCCAACAAGTCCCGATGGCAAGCTGCTACCTATTCCTTATCAATTAAAATTATCTACCAAAGCTCGCCAGGTCTATTTGCGGGTGGAGCCGGGTCGTGGGCTGCAAGTGACCATTCCCAAGCGTTATTCAAAGCGTTCAATCCCGGCTCTGGTTGAAAGTCAGCGAGCATGGATCACCGAAGCGCTTGTTGATCTTGACGAGAAAACCCCTGTTATCTATCGCCAGTGGCCGCCGCCGAAATTGTATCTGGCGGCAGTTGAAACAGTGATCGACATTGTTTACTCGCAAAGCCCTGATGCAGAGTCTGCGAGTGTTAACTGGGATTCACCCAAATGCATTAATCTAACGGTCGATACGGACAACAAACCGCTCGTAGCTAAATGTATTGCTACCGCACTCAAGCCATTTGCTGTATCCGTGCTGGAGCCATGGCTGGCTCGCTGCGCCGAACAATCGCAATTAACCTACAAGCGTATGGTTGTTCGCGGTCAAAGAACGGTTTGGGGTAGCTATTCATCAAACGGCACCCTGAGTTTGAACTACAAATTGCTGTTTGTTCGGCCCGATCTTGTTGAATACGTATTGCTTCATGAGCTTGCGCACACACGGCATCTGGATCATTCGGCAAAATTTTGGCGCTTTCTCGATGAATTAAAACCCAATGCGGCCCAGTTCGACAAGGAGCTCAAGCAGGCTGGCAGCCTGCCTCCACCGTGGCTTGAGCTTGTAGGGTAGATGTAACACCAAGCGCAAATGAACTCAGCGGTGCGCTATGTGTCTGAATTATCGATATCTCTGTTGCAAAATACTATTGGTGAACTACTGCTTAATCAGCGTGAAATCGATCATTACAGTCCCGATGTTTCTGCTATTCTCATTGCATGACGTACAGTCGCACCACAGATTTGCGCGACTGACAAGCTTAATTTTTTACAAGCAATATTTGGATTCAGCAATAAACCGTGGCTTTACGCAACTCAGACGATTTTGTAGTGCATAAACACGAGTCAATCGAAGTCTGGCAGGTTATCCCGCTTTTACTGGCGGCGGTACTGCTGACTATCGGTTTGGCCATGTTTATGAGCGGTATTCAACATGCCGTTGATGTGGTTCAGCCCGTCATTGTTGTGTTCGGAGGCACTCTGGTTGCTCTTCTAATCACTTTTCCGCTGAGCCAGCTTTCCCATGCGTTGCAAATTGCATTAACTCGAGGCATTCGTGGTGGTACCTCTCCAGAGGAGATGGCTCGCGCAATGTTAAAAGTGTGTGATGTTAGCCGACGCGAAGGTTTACTGGGTGTTGCGGAAGTTCGCTCCAGCTCTGCAGACGTTGAGCAAGTATGCCATCTGATAGGTGATGCGGCGCTTGAAAATGATATTCAGCACAATTGGTCTCGCAGTCAGGCATCAGAAAAAATGGTACATCAAATGGCCCTCGACATTTTTCTGTTCACGATTGCCTATGCCATCCTTATCGGCGCGCTGGCATCGATTGTCCGCATGGTGTCCACCGAGGAAGCAATTCTTACCGGTGTGAATGTTTTGCCATTTGTATCAGGCGTTAGCTTGTCCATACTCACTACTATGCTGGTTGGTCGCCTGCGTTCGGTTCACATGCGTGAGCTTGTCGCTGTCGATATTGCTTATCGCGGTGCGAGTATTATTCTTGAGGATAATAATGTACAGCGCTTGCGTGCCAGACTCTCAGCACTCGTTCCACTCGGTCTGCGGTACTAAGCCATGAACGAAATTTCAGTGCAGGGTCCGGCATCGGGCCGCACGGCATACTCTGTTGTACCGAATCCTGACGAGCCGGTTATTTTGCAGCTGAATGGCAATCTCGCTCGCGTATTGGAAGTCAGTGCCGTAGGTTTCTCAGCACCAAAAGATGCTGCGAAGCCGGGTCGGCGATACCCGTTCAGTGTGGACTTGCCAACTTATAAACTTCCCATCTCAGGCTACGTTGATGTGTTGCCCGATACAAAAGACAATGAGCTAACTTGTCGCTTTGTCGATTTAAGCGCCGATCAGATAGATGCACTACACCAATACGTTCTGGTTCGACAGAAAGAGGCGATTCGAGCGCTTCGAGCCGAAGGTAGTCTGGCCTCGTCCAGCTAACTGATCCGGTGGGACCGCTTGCCCGCTACGAGCGTGAAGTAGAATCCGGCAAGCTTAATCCCGATGAGGAGCAACGTGCTGTTGTTCGTCTGCTCGATTCGATTGCGCAAGACCTTGCCAGAAATAAGCCCTGGAAACCGCCATCCACCAGTTTTTTTTCGCGCTTTAAAAAACGTGCCCCCGTCACTAAGCATGCGGTGGAAGGGTTGTACCTGTGGGGTGGAGTAGGGCGTGGTAAAACTCATCTGTGTGATCTGTTTTTCGAGCAGCTTGTTTTCAAAGATAAAACGCGGTTGCATTTTCATCGCTTCATGCAACGCATTCATGATGATTTACGCGAGCTTGGTCAGGTGGAAAACCCGATTCCGCTGGTTGCGGATAAATGGGCAGCGCAGTCACGATTGCTGTTGCTTGATGAAATTCATGTAAACGATATTACCGATGCGATGCTGCTGGGCACCTTGCTCACTGAGTTGTTCGCGCGTGGGGTAACGCTTATCACGACTTCAAATTTGCATCCCGATGATTTATACAAAGGTGGGCTACAGCGTGCCCGTTTTCTGCCTGCTATAGCACAGATAAAACAACACACACACGTATTGGAGATGGTCGGTGATACCGACTATCGTTTGCGGCTGTTGCAGCGGGAAGCGATCTACGTAGTCAGTGAATTTCAGAATGGACGTGGAGACCAGGATTCCAGTCAGGCAATGCTGCAGCACTTTGATCGACTCTCAGGCGGAAAAAACAAGTCGGCGCAATTGATGTTAGTCAACGGACATGAGCTGCCGGTGGTAGCCAGTGCAGGGGATATACTCTGGATTGAATTTGATACGCTTTGCAATACACCTCGTTCAACCAGTGACTACATTGAACTGGCAACCACTTTTCATACCGTGTTGCTAAGTGATGTCCCGATAATGGACGAATACACCGATGACGCGGCACGAAGGCTCGTTAATCTGATAGATGAGTTCTATGATCGCCACGTAACGCTGATTATTTCAGCCGAGGCCGTTCCGGACAAGCTTTATACCGGCAAGCGTCTGGAGTTTGAATTTGTTCGCGCTGCAAGTCGGCTAATGGAAATGCAAACGGTGGAGTATTTGTCTGCCGAGCGGCATTCAATCAATGAATAGTCCCACCCCAGACGCTCAAGCTATTAGCCAGAAGCGCTGAGGCAGAAGGTATAGAGCTAGCTGGCCTTCGGTTGTCTGGAATTACGCTTACGCTCGTTCTCGGTCAAGAACTTCTTACGTACGCGAATATTGTCTGGCGTTACTTCTACCAGCTCATCGTCGTCAATAAATTCCAGTGCTTGCTCCAGTGTCATTTTAATTGCTGGGGTAAGCTGAATATTTTCATCGGTACCCGATGCCCGGACATTGGTTAGCTGTTTGCCTCTGAGGCAATTCACGGTCAAGTCGTTTTCACGTGAGTGAATGCCGATAATCTGGCCTTCGTAAACGATATCGTTGGCCTCCGTAATCAGGCGACCACGTTCTTGCAAATTCCATAGTGCAAAGCCCAGCGCCTTGCCGGTTCCGTTAGAAATCAATACACCATTACGGCGTTGCCCAACGCTGAAGTTCAGTTTGGGTCCGTAATGATCAAAGACACTATAGATAAGGCCTGAACCTGATGTGGCTGTCAGGAATTCGGTACGAAAACCAATCATGCCGCGTGCTGGTGCAACGTAGTCAAGCCGCACCCGCCCTTTGCCATCAGGCACCATATTTTTCAGGTCAGCTCGGCGTTCACCCATTTTTTCCATAATGGTGCCTTGATGCTGCTCTTCTACATCAATCGTGATTTGTTCAAAAGGCTCTTCAATCTTGCCATCAACTTCTCTGGTGATAACAATCGGTCGGCCAACCCCGACTTCATAACCCTCACGCCGCATGTTTTCGATCAGTACCGACAAGTGCAACTCACCCCGTCCCGACACCTTGAAGGTCTCGCTCATTTCTGTTCGTTCAACGCGCAGTGCAACGTTGTGCAGCAACTCGGTTTGTAGTCTGTCCCAGATATTGCGGCTGGTGACATACTTGCCTTCTTTTCCGGCAAACGGTGAAGAGTTGGGCTGAAACATCATGCTGATGGTCGGTTCATCGACTGTTAACGGCGGTAGTGCTTCAACCGTTAACGGGTCGCATAAGGTGTCAGAGATGTGCAACTTGTCTATACCGGTAATACAGACGATATCACCAGCTTGCGCCATCTCGGTTTCGATGCGCTCAAGACCGTGGAAGCCGAGTACTTTCAGCACTTTTGCAGATCTCTCAACGCCTTCTACATCAACAACCTTAACTTGTTGGTTAGGGCTCAACTTGCCGCGCTTGATGCGGGCGATACCAATGACGCCAACATAGCTGTTGTAGTCCAACGATGAAATCTGCATTTGAAATGCACCTTCCGTATCAACATCCGGTGCAGGAACTTCATCAATGATCGTTTGAAACAACGGTTCCATATCGCCTTCTGAAACAGACGCGTCCAGACCAGAAAAACCATTGATTGCTGATGCGTAAATAACCGGGAAATCCAGTTGCTCGTCAGTAGCACCGAGGTTATCGAACAACTCGAATGTTTGGTCAAGTGCCCAGTCAGGTCGTGCACCTTCCCGGTCAATCTTGTTTATAACAACGATTGGACGAAAACCCATGGCAAATGCCTTCTGAGTTACAAAGCGTGTTTGCGGCATAGGGCCTTCGGCTGCATCAACCAGTAACAAGACTGAATCGACCATACTCAAAACACGTTCCACTTCACCACCGAAGTCGGCGTGACCGGGTGTATCAACAATGTTGATACGGTAATCGTTCCACTTGATCGCTGTATTCTTGGCCAGAATAGTTATGCCGCGTTCTTTTTCAATGGCATTGGAGTCCATTAAACGTTCTGTTGGCGCAAGGCGGGAATCGAGCGTGCCCGATTGCTGCAGAAGCTTGTCCACCAATGTTGTTTTACCGTGGTCAACATGGGCTATGATGGCGATGTTGCGTAATTTCTGAATCAAGGGTAGTTCCTGGTGCGCAAGGGTTTGACGCGATGTAGATCGAGGCTGGACTGGTTGTTCCAAGCGGGCGACGTTAAACGCGCAATTATACCGGACTAAAGCGGGCTACAGGCAATGGCTGACTGCATAAATCCGGCCATTTTGTCATTATGTTGGCCGTTGCAGCCTCTATTTAGGTTTCTTCACCCATAACTCTTGAGCCAGACCGTTAATAATAAGAGGCCAAGCGCATGAATAAACTTGATTCCTGGGCAGAGAGTGCCAGGTTGCTGGTCGATGTGGCCATGGGGCGCAAACCAGCTGATACCGTCATTCGCGGTGGAAAATGGGTGAATGTCCATTCCGGCGAAATCATCCCGAACACCAGCATTGCCATTAGTTGTGGCCGTTTTGCGTATGTTGGCCCCGACGCCAGCCATACTATTGGTGAACAAACCAACATTATTGAAGCTAACGGTCGGTATCTTGTGCCGGGTTTGTGTGATGCGCATATGCATGTTGAAAGTGGCATGGTCACGGTAACCGAATTTGCACGAGCGGTTATCCCACATGGCACAACGTCTATGTTCATCGACCCGCACGAAATAGCGAACGTACTCGGTCTCGACGGCGTTCGTCTTATGCACGACGAGGCGCTGGATTTACCCATCAATATTTTTGTGCAAATGCCCAGCTGCGTACCTTCTGCACCGGGGCTTGAACATGCCGGTGCAGAGCTGGGTGTGTCTGAAGTTCAGGAAGCATTGCAGTGGCCTAATATTATCGGTTTGGGTGAAGTGATGAATTTTCCCGGAGTGGCGGCCGGTGATGAAAAAATGCTTGGTGAAATTGCGGCAACACAAATGGCAGGTAAAACGGTTGGCGGGCACTACGCATCGCCCGATCTGGGAGTACCGTTTCATGGCTATGTTGCAGGCGGTCCGGCAGATGATCATGAAGGCACACGCATGGAAGATGCAATGGCGCGAGTCAGACAAGGTATGCGTGCGATGTTGCGTCTGGGTTCGGCATGGTACGACGTGGCACCGCAAATCAAAGCCATAACCGAAAAAGGACTGGATTCAAGAAATTTTATTCTCTGCACTGACGATTCCCACTCTGGCACGCTGGTTAATGACGGTCATATGAACCGCGTTGTCAGGCATGCGATCGAACAAGGTTTGCCGCCGATAACAGCAATACAAATGGCCACGTTAAATACGGCTCAACATTTTGGTCTTGAGCGTGATCTTGGATCAATTACCCCGGGTCGTCGCGCAGACTTGATCATTACCAGCGATCTGGCTAACTTGCCGATAGAGCAAGTAATAGCCAGAGGCGAAGTACTGGCAGAATCTGGCACACTAACGGCCGATATTCCCCGGGCAATTTACCCGCAGAGCGCACGCGACACTGTTCATCTTGGAAAGCAATTAGCGGCCACTGACTTCCATATCAGCGCACCCGAAAATGCTCGACATGTAAGCGCAAGAGTTATCGGTGTTATAGAAAATCAGGCACCGACTCGGGCGTTGGAAGCAAAGCTTGGGGTGTCTAACGGCATTGTGGGCATGGACGAGGCGGCTGATGTATGTCAAATAGCGCTGGTCGAGCGTCACAAGGCTACCGGTGGTGTGACCAACGCGTTTGTGTCCGGGTTTGGTTACAACCAGCCATGTGCAGTGGCGTCCACAGTGGCGCACGATGCCCACCACATGATTGTCGTTGGTACAAACCACAGTGATATGGCATTGGCAGCTAATCGGCTGGCCGAGGTTGGCGGCGGCGTTACCGTATTTTCAAATGGTCAGGAACTCGCCTTGGTCGAACTACCTATAGCCGGGTTAATGTCTGATGAGCGTGCCGAAGTGGTTGCCGTAAAAGCGCAGCGCATGGTCGATGCCATGGCCACCTGCGGCTGCACGCTCAACAACGCTTACATGCAGCATTCGTTGTTGGCTTTAGTGGTTATCCCTGAGTTGCGCATATCGGATGTGGGTTTAGTGGATGTAACGAGCTTTTCAAAAACCGATTTGTTTGTGACTGCAACGGGATGATTCGTTTTCTACTCAACAACGAGCCGGTATCCCTCGACAGTACCTGTGCCGATATCACTGTGTTGCAGTGGTTACGGGAAACTAAACTAAAAACCGGTACTAAAGAAGGTTGTGGTTCGGGTGACTGCGGTGCTTGTACCGTTGTGCTGGCAAGCGTTGCAAAAACAGACGATGGTTTTCGTTTGCACTACGAATCGGTTAACAGTTGTATAAGCTTTGTTGGTGCACTGCACGCTAAGCAATTGATTACGGTTGAAGACCTTGCAGAACACGAAAAGTTGCACCCGGTACAACAAGCTATGGTTGATGAAGGTGGTTCGCAATGCGGATTTTGCACACCTGGCTTTATTATGTCTATGTTCGCCCTGTATCATCAGGACAACTTGCCAGAGCTGGTTAAGCATCCCAAAGAGTTACACCACTGGATAGATCGAGGCCTGGGCGGCAACTTGTGTCGATGTACGGGCTACGTACCAATCAAACGTGCAGCTGAACAAGCCTTGTCTAACCATCAGCCAGATAGTTTTGACCAGGCATCTGAAAAAACAATCCGTACTTTGCAGTTGTTGCAGGAGCAATTGCCTATGCATCCGCGTTTTTTGTCTCCGATGAATCTGACCGAGCTGGCTGATATGCGTCTGACGTATCCCGATGCTCGTCTGCTTGCCGGTGGTACCGACCTGGCTTTAGAAGTCACTCAGCAGCTCAAAGACATCGACCATATTATTTATGTGAAGCAAGTGCCTGAGCTACTGGACGTATCAGCTGATGCGACGACTTTACGCTTTGGTGCAGCCGTATCGCTGAACCGGTGTATGCACACATTGTGTGAAGTTATTCCTGGTAGTGAATCGATGATGCTGCGCTTTGGTTCTGAACAGGTGCGTAATCAGGGGACGATTGGTGGCAACATAGTCAATGCCTCACCGATAGGCGATTTGCCACCGTTGCTACTGGCCCTTGATGCAACGCTGGTTTTACAATCCGGGGAGCAAACCCGAAGTATCAACATTAACGATTTTTATCTTGGTTATAAACAAACGGCTATGCAACCTGACGAATTTCTGCGAGCCATTCACGTACCGGTTCCTGATGCCAACGCTCAAGTGTTTGTATACAAAATCAGTAAGCGGCTCGACGATGATATCTCTGCGGTTTGTGGTGTGTTCTGTCTGGATATAGATGAAAACAGGGTTCTGACTAAAGTTCGCGTTGCGTTTGGTGGTATGGCGGCGACGCCTGCAAGAGCACATAACGTGGAGCAGGCTTTACAAGGGTTGCCTTTTGTTGAGGACACGGTTGAAGCTGCGATTGATGCACTCCACAACGATTTCTCGCCTATCGATGATGCTCGAGCAAGTGCAGCTTATCGACAAACGGTTGCCGCTAACCTGATAAAGCGATGCTTTTATCAGATAGGCGCTAAAGATACTGCTCTGCAGGTGGGTGAGTATGTCAGCGGGTAAGCCAATCAGTCACGATAGCGCACACGGACACGTGACTGGTCAGGCAAACTATGTTGACGACTTGCCACCACTAGCTGGTCAGTTGCACGTGGCGATTGGTGGAGCAAGCATTGCTTGTGGCACCATCCGGTCAATAAACCTTGATGCAGTTCGACGTGCCGCCGGAGTCGTGGATGTGCTGACTCACAAAGATCTACCCGCACTAACCGATATTGGCCCGGTGTTTCCTGGCGACCCGTTGTTGATTGATCACGAGGTTGAATTTATCGGGCAGGCGGTATTCGCAGTCGCGGCTACAACCATTCGGCTGGCACAACAGGCGATATTGCTGGCAGACATTAGCTACGATGAATCCACACCCTTATTGAACCTTCAACAAGCAATTGATGATGCCGTATACGTGCGGCCACCACACTCGATGATACGTGGTGATGCCAATGCTGCAATAGCATGTGCTGCAAACAAGTTATCTGGTGTGATTCATATTGGTGGTCAGGAGCACTTCTATCTTGAAGGGCAGGTAGCCAAAGCGATTCCTGAAGACGACGGTGCAATCACAATCTACTCGTCGAACCAGAATCCAACTGAAACACAGCACCTTATCGCTGGCGTGTTAGGTGTACCCATGAATCAGGTAACTGTTATTACACGGCGTATGGGTGGTGGTTTTGGTGGCAAGGAAACCCAGGGTGCAGCAGTAGCGGCACTGGCCGCAGTGTTTGCTAAAAGGCAGCAAGTTGCGATCAATTGCAGACTCTCGCGCAGAGATGACATGTGTATGACCGGTAAACGGCATCCGTTTATTAACAACTACACCGTTGGTTTCGACTCGCAAGGTCGCATTCTGGGCATTGAGCATTTGCTGGCGGCGCAGTGTGGAAATTCGCCTGATTTGTCCGATGCGATTGTTGATCGCGCCATGTTCCATAGCGATAACGCATACTATCTGAACGATGTGCATATTGAGGGACTAAGATGCAAATCGAATACGGTATCAAATACGGCATTTCGTGGATTTGGTGGACCTCAGGGCATGATGGCTATGGAAGCGGTTATCGATGAGATTGCTTTTGCACTCGGTAAAGACCCGTTAGCCGTTCGCAAACTCAATTTTTATGGTGATGCGCCGCGAAATGTAACACCTTATTACCAAACGTTGAACGCGTTTAATATTCCGGAAATTGTAGCGCAACTTGAAACAAACTCAGACTATGCCAATCGGCGCCAGGCGATTAGAACATTCAACCAATCCAGCCCGGTGTTGAAAAAAGGTATTGCACTAACACCGGTTAAGTTTGGTATTTCCTTTACGGTTACGCACCTTAATCAAGGCGGTGCCTTATTGCATTTATACAGTGATGGCAGCGTGCAGCTTAATCATGGTGGCACCGAAATGGGCCAGGGTTTGATGATGAAAGTCGCTCAGGTGGTTGCGACAACACTGGGTATGGATGTTAATCGTATTGCTATTACCGCCACCAGAACTGATAAAGTGCCCAACACGTCCGCAACAGCTGCATCATCGGGTAGTGACTTAAACGGCATGGCAGCACAGGATGCGGCAACCACGATCAAACAGCGCCTGATCGATTTTCTGGTTGAAAAACACAAAGTAAAATCTGAGAGTGTGGAGTTTGCAGACGACAAGATAACCGTTTCGAGCTCTGCGGAGAATATTGAATACACGTGGGAGTCACTAGCCACCGCGGCTTATATGGCACGCATTCAACTCAGTGCCACCGGGTTCTATAAAACCCCAAAAATTCACTACGACCGGGATGCGGCGAAAGGTCATCCTTTTCTCTATTACGCCAATGGCGCAGCTGTGACTGAAGTCATTATTGATACCTTAACCGGTGAGTACAAATGTCTTCGCTGCGACATCCTGCATGATGTTGGACAATCGATTAATCCGGCTATTGATACTGGCCAAATTGAAGGTGGGTATGTTCAGGGTTTAGGTTGGCTTACTGCAGAAGAGCTTAAGTGGGATGAGAGTGGTCGACTGCTAACTGATGGTCCTGCAACCTATAAGATTCCGGCGATCGCAGATGCGCCGATTGAATTTAATGTGGCTTTATTGCAAAACGCACCAAACGAGGAAGCCACCGTGTTCAGATCAAAAGCGGTTGGTGAACCACCTTTGATGCTGGCAATATCTGCATTTTCTGCGCTTCGAGATGCTATTGGTTCTATTGCCGACTATAAAATTTTCCCGAAACTCAATTCACCAGCTACTCCTGAGGAAATACTGCGCACTTGTAATGAAGTGCAAGCGACGAACGGTAAAAGCATTAATGATCTGGCTTGATGCACTGCACGCAACTGTAAAACGCGGGCAGGCTTGTGTGCTGGTCACAGTCAGTGATGTTCAGGGTTCAGCACCCAGAACAACCGGAGCGCGGATGCTGGTGTTAGCTGAAAGCGTTGCCGATACTATCGGTGGTGGTGCTCTTGAGAAACAGGCAATACAACATAGTCGAGCAATACTGGAAAACGCCTCAACTGATCAACTCATTGAATCTCATCGTGTTGTGCTTGGCACAGAGTTGTCTCAGTGCTGTGGAGGCAAGCTTGTGCTGAGCTATGAGTATCATCCGGCTTGCTCGCTGAATATAGTTGTATTTGGTGCAGGCCATGTTGCACAAAGCCTTGCCACCGTGTTGCAGCAATTATCATGTCGTGCATTGTTTCTGGACTCACGCAATGAATGGCTTGAGAAAATTCCAACTGATCAATCAAGCTATGGGGTAATCACAACAGGCTTGTTGGGTAGCAACCCATTTTTGGCGGTAGAGCAGTGCCCCGACAATGCCTGTTTTCTGGTAATGACGCATAGCCACGAACTCGATTTCGATTTGATAGAAGCCATACTCTCACGCGGCGATAGCATTTATTGCGGGCTAATCGCATCGAAATCAAAAGCGGCCCGGTGTCGAAAACGTCTGGCAAAAAAGGGCTTTACCGCTGCTGAAATTTCCAGGCTAACTGCGCCAATAGGTGAAGCTGAATCAGTTGGTAACTTGCCAATGGAGGTAGCGATTGCAACGGTCAGTGAAATATTGAAAAAGCGCAGAAACCTGATAAACCGTTCAGTTAGTCGGCAGTCCCTGGTTAGCGGAACCTAGTTGGCGGCCAAGCCCAGCAAACTCTTTTTAAAATCAATCCACGCCGCCGGGTGTTGCGACCAACTGGCCTTGCCTTTTGCTGCAGCCAGTGCCTCGGGCACGATAGAGCGAATCAGCTTTGTCGCAGCATCACTATCTTTTTCTTGTGCCAGATAAAACAGTTCGGCATCTTGTAGTCCGCGACGCCACGACTTTAATCGCATGGAAGGAATTGGCCCCGGTACTTTTGCAAAGCCGAGCTTGTCCAGTTGATTTCCCGGATACACCATCACGCCATTACCAAATCGATCATCGTCAGGTTTATAGGAAGGCTCGGCAAAGGGTCTTTCATCACTGCCCAAATTGACGGCCCACATAAATTGCCCTTGAATGTTATAGCGTGCACCAATAACACCCCAGGTCCGCATGTCGATTCCGGATGCATTAATACTGTGTGCACCCACCGCCGGGTGTCCGCTGTGATAAAACCAGGTGGTATCTCCTGCGAGCACGCGCTCGCGCAGAAAATCCGGATCGGTAGCGCTGGCATTAGGCGACCATAGTCTTACTTTGCCAGAAAGATCCAGTTCCGGGTCGGCCGACCATGTTGCCGGATTCGAATGGCTGGTCCAAAGCAGATCAAGACTGGTACCACCGGTACCTGCATCGAGCGCCTTTTGCAATAAATCCATTTGATCGTGCACCATGGCTATATAGTTGCGACGCTCAGCTGGGTCTGTATTTTCTTTATCAGGCCCATCCACCTCATCAAATACATACGCAAAGAACGTTGTGTCCTGCCAGTTATTGGTCTTGCTCAACGTGTTCCAGTCACGGCTCATTTTTGTATAACGTGATAAATCATCTGATGTTAAAGGCGCTTCGATTTTTACGTTGAATTCTTGTGGCCAGGGAACGCGCCAGATTTCAACGGGTGTGTTTTCCCCCGTGCCGTGATAGCCGTGCTGTTCACTAAAAAGGCTTCCATCGAATGTAGATTGATACGTGTCTATATAAGTTTGCCAACCATTACCCTCTGGTAGCTCTGGTGTACGTTCGATGAACACCATTCTGTGCTGATGAGCAAGTTGTTGATAACATTGCGCCATGCGTTGCCATGAAGTTGTATCCCGAGAAGTGCCGGCACCTTCAAGTGCATAGCTACGATAGACTTCACCGATGGCGTCAATCGTGGTTTTATTCGGCAGTGTCACATCGAACACAGTGAGTTCAACTGTTACCGGTATGCTTTGTTCGGCAAGTTTTAAGTCTATCTGAAGCGAGTAGACTCCGGGAGTCATGGTTGAAGGCACATAGCTGTCAATCCATATGGCCTGGTTCTGATTGTTTTTGGCAGGCAAGGTAATAGCATCAAATACTGGAACACTTTGACCCAGGCAGCCATGTTGTTGAGGCACTAACGCATCCGGGTATTCGGCTGGCCAACGACGCACCTGGCTTTTTGGTCCCCAGGTATAACCGCCTTTGTCCACCAGGTGATAGTGGGCTTGAAGCAGTTGACTACGAATCGCAGTAGCGCTTGATAATCCATTCGTTGAGCGCCACGGATTTAAGTTAACACTGACTTTTTCCGGAGCGGCCTTACCAACTGTTCGAAAGATCAGTTGAAAGCCAACAGATTCATTACGAGCTGCACTTAATCTGATGGTCGCATCCGAGCTCAATAGTTTAGACTCGTCAGCGTTCTTGCCGAGATCAAAATCCGGGTGTTCCAGAACTATTGGGTCGGTTTTACCGTAGCGAGCCATATTACTTGCAGCACAGATAACGACATTGTTGTTGCTCAGCAAGCATGCATCAGTATAGGCCGGGGTGCGCTGCCACCAGAACAAACCGATAGCGATAACAAGCAGTAGCAGGCCAGATTGAAGTAGTGATTGTTTCATTGGACTATCGAGGTGCGGTTAACGTAGCATTGCAACGGTAGTGCCACTTAAATTCAGACAGTACCGCTATGACGCAAATTACTTCGCATATTTTGGATACATCCATTGGCAAGCCGGCGACCGGCGTCCTGATTACCCTGTTGCAGCAGCAAGGCGACGACTGGGTCATGCTGGGCTCCGCCCCCACCAATGAGGATGGCCGGGTGGGTGACTTTATCGGCAGCGATAATGTGCTCAGCGCTGGAATTTACAAGCTCACCTTCTCTTTGAGTGACTATTACGCAAGACTGAATACAGCGTCGTTTTACCCCTATGCCGAAGTTGCCTTTGAAATCGCTGGCGACGGACAGCACTATCATGTTCCGCTGTTGCTCAATCCGTTTGGGTATTCAACTTATCGCGGTTCGTAAGGGCAACGCAATGCAGGTTGTAGATGCCCACCACCATATATGGATTCCTGAACAGCATGAGCCTGATCTGGGCTACGGCTGGTTACGTGACATCGGTTCGATAAAACCGTTTGGCGATCCAACGGCTATACAACGTGACTATCAATGGGACGAATACATAAACGAGTCGTCCATGCACGACATAGCCGCGTCTGTGTATGTGCAATGCGACGGCGCGATTGCCGACCCTGTGGCTGAGACCGCCTGGGTGCAGTCGACTATCTCAAAACCTGCAGATAAGTTTGGCATTGTCGGTTTGGTTAATCTGGCCACAGAACAGGCGCAAGCGCAGTTGGAAGCGCAATGTCGGTTTGCCTCATTCAAAGGGGTCAGGCAAATAATCAGCTACCTTGACGAACATCCGCAGCTTTGCTTTTCATCCGAACATCTGTTGCGAAACGCCCGCTGGCAAAATCAGTTTGCGCTTTTAGCTGATCATGGTTTGAGCTTTGATTTACAACTTTATCCTGAACAAATGATCGAGGCCGCAGAATTTCTGAGCCGATTTCCAAGCGTGCCGATTATCATCGATCATGCAGGTAGTCCGTATGATCAAAGCGCGGCTGGAATTGAGCGCTGGGAGAGTGGGCTGCAAGTGCTGGGTCAGTTGGACAACACTTCAATTAAACTATCCGGCTTTGGTATGTTCGATAAACACTGGAGTACGGTTTCAATTAATCCGATCGTCGCCCGTATCATGGATATATTCGGGTCTGACCGAGTCATGTACGGGAGCAACTTTCCGGTGGATAAACTGTTCGCAGACTTTGATGAAGCTCTGGAACGTATCAGCTGCTGCATTGCCCCATATGGAAAAGATGTCACCGAATCCGTATTCGAACAAACAGCCCGGCGTATTTACCGACTCAAATAACTGGATGAAGTTAGCCAGTTGAATCGTTGTTCAATAATGTGAAGCTGATCTCAGGCTTACCACCAACCCGGGGCGACAAATTCAACAAACAGTATGAGTTCAGGTTGACCTGACGGTTGGCCTCCAGATCGGTCAGAACGCTGCGTGCAAACTGGTCCGCCCAGACCGGTACTTCGCCAAACATCTTGAATTGAGCGAAAACCGAGGTGATGTCATTTTCGCTGGCGCGATCGCCAAACCAGTTCAGATAGGCTTCGCTGAACAAGCGGTATTCACTGATATTAAGAAGGTTCGCTGCTTTACTAATAGTTTGCATGTTCTTATTCCCCCTGATAGTGACCTGATTCAGATGCCGGTGGAAACCGAAGGTTCGACCTGCATCGCCAACTTATTAAGGTAACGGCCCGGTTTGCCACACCCTTACCCGGTCTCTGCCACTTTTGTGCCTCCAATTGAACATAGACGATCAGGACGCGATCAGCATCACGGTCTGTGCCATATCACCGTTGAGAAAGGTCGGCCGTAGAACCTTTATAGGCGCGATTACCGTAAAACAATGCAAACGCAAGCGTTGAGCCGCTTTTCGATTATTGATCCATGGCCATAATGCAGGTTGATGATTCTGGATAGAAAAATGAGAAAGGCTTTGGCGTCATGTCAGTGCCAAACGACACGGACAGTGTTTGGTGAGTTAAGCAAAAGGGTAGCCACGCTATGTCTGGTGTTATTTGTGGCTTGCGTAACAATTTCGTGCGTATCACCCGCCCAGGCTGGGGAAAGCTCTGCTATATCGGTTGTAGACGTTCAGCCGGCCACCACCGAGAAAGGCCAGCCTGTGCGTTGGGGAGGCACAATTGCAAAGATCCATAATAAAGCCGATACCACGGTATTGGAGATTGTTTCCCGGCCGTTGTTACGATCCGGTCGCCCCAGACACAATGATGTTACTGACGGTCGTTTCATGGCTGAAATAACTGGCTTTCTCGACCCTGAGATTGTTCGACCAGGACGTGATATCAGTGTTATTGGTTCTATTGACCGATTAGAGGATGGATTGGTTGGCGAGGCTGAATATAGCTATCCGGTCATGTCAGTGTTCGACTATCATTTTTGGAAAGAACAGGGCAAAACCGATCCGGCCGTCGTACATCCGTACTATCTTTTTTCAGACAGATATTGGCGAAATTGGCCTCATCGAAGACGCTCTGGCGTTCACGGCCGGCTGATTTTCTAGAAGTTGCTCTGTGTTGGTCTATTAAGGTTGGGGTTCAGGTTAAATGTTAAGTGAGATGTGCATGAAGTTGCGATATTCGAAAATGTCCCAGGTGCTGGCTCTGGCCAGCGTTGTGGCGATAACTGCGTGCGCTACTGCTCCGTTGAATACCGATCAGGTCAGTGTTCAAATGACGCCCGAAGAGGTTAAGGAGCAACCCGATGCAGCGAAAGGCACGGTAATCTGGGGTGGGGTTATTGTCAGTAGTGTGAACCTTGCCGATAGAACGCAATTCGAAGTACTGGCCTACCCGCTGGACGGCTATCAGCGACCATCTACTACAAAGAAGTCTCTGGGTCGCTTTTTGCTCCAGTCACCAGGCTATATAGAGACTGAAAACTATGCGCCAGGTCGCGAACTTACGGCCATCGGTACCTTGCAGGGCGTCACCAAAGGCGAGATTGGTGAGGCTAGTTATGACTACCCAACCGTTACAATTAGTGACGTGCATCTCTGGCACACGGACAACAGTCACGAAAAGCCACGATTTATTTTTGGAATAGGTTTGAACATCGGCGGCTAGTCGCGCACTGTTTAGTCGATAAAAATCAATAACTTGCAGTTATGGCTTAATTCGCTCTGTTAATAAAATCAATGACTTGAGCGTCATAAACCCGGCTCTTTTCCATATATCTTCACAACGCTTCATGCGATAGACTTAGGTCAGCCTCGCGCGAAAGCGCAAAAGTATTCGACACTAGATCGAAACTTTGGCCAGTAACTTAGGGGGTGGGAGCAATCCCACCAAAATGTGAAATAGCACTGGTAACTAATCCACATCGTGCCGCTTCCAAAGAAGTCGGTGTTTCAATTGGGTAAGTTGCCCGTCGCTAAAAACACGCATGCACGGCACAACCGCCGTGGGGGAAGATACATGCGAAGCACCAGAAAAATAATAGGTGCGCTTCTCGTTTGCACTGGCCTTTGGTCAACGCAAGTAGTAGCAGCGCCGGAATGTGTGTGGCCAGATGACAAAACGCTGGACGCCATTGTGCCAGTGGCAACCGATCACGGTAGCCATGCCAGTGGAGTCGTGTTCGCGCCGAACCGCGTTCTTACTGCTGCTCATGCTATCGATGGTGCCGGTAATTATTTTGTACGTGTTGCAGAGGGCTTTCGTGCGGCAACCTTGTTGCTTATCGATCGTCAAAACGATCTGGCCGTATTGTCAGTTAATACGCAAGACATCACCCCCGTTCCATTATCGCTCGGTCAACCGAGTCAAAGTCAGGCCGTATGGGCTGTAGGATTCCCTAAAGCGCAAGGCAAGACCACATCCTCTGGCGTATTTCAGCGTAATCGAGCTGGCGCTTTGCATACCAGTGCACCAATTGACTCTGGTCAGTCTGGTGGCGGGTTACTCACATGTGACCATGGTTCGTACCAATTGCTTGGCATGCTGCGTGGCTACGGCGCTTACTTAAGCGGTGATCGCTACGTCAAGCTTCAGAATCATTCAGTATCTGTTGCAGCAGCAACTATTCAACGATTCATCGGTACCTATCAGTAAACGACCTGTTTAGCAGGTCGTGTCGCAATTGGCCTTGTTTGCATCGTTCTGATCTCCCACTGCTTCAGTGATTTGGCTAGCCTTTCGCCAAACCCGACTGCTGGAGTCCAGCATGACAATCAGTGTATTCGATCTGTTTAAAATTGGGATAGGTCCATCCAGTTCACATACCGTCGGCCCGATGATAGCGGCGAATCGTTTTGCCAGCCTGCTCACTGAACAGGCCGACTCTGAGCCATGTACCCGAATCATGGTTGAATTGCTTGGCTCGCTCGGCGCAACTGGTAAGGGACACGGCAGCGACAAGGCTGTGCTTCTCGGCCTGCAGGGCGAACATCCAAACCTGGTTGATGTTGAGAGTATCGAATCCAGGCTTGCAAGCATTCGCGATAACGAGCAATTGCTTTTGTCTGATGGGCGCACAGTGTCATTCGTCGAGTCGCGCGATTTGATCATGCATAAACGACGCTCACTTCCTTTTCATCCTAACGGCATGGTGTTCACTGCATTCAATGCCAGCGGTGATGCAATAATTGCGCGAACGTTTTACTCAGTGGGTGGTGGTTTTATTGTCGATGAACAGGCGGCGGCAGACGAAAACCCGATTAAAGATGCGGAAATAGCAGTGCCATATGCGTTCACAACGGGCGATCGATTGCTTGAACTCTGCAATGAATCCGGCTTGTCTATCGCTCAGATCATGATGGCGAACGAAACCGTTACGCAATCCGAGGCCGAGGTGCGTGCAGGATTGCTGGAAATTTGGGAAGCCATGCAAGCTTGCGTTAAACGTGGTTGTCGCGAGCACGGCATTTTGCCCGGTGGTATGAAGGTTAAACGGCGTGCGGCAGATTTATTTGAGAAGCTCAGTGTAAATCCGGAACGAGGTTTAAGCGATCCGTTGACTGTTATGGACTGGGTGAATCTGTACGCACTGGCTGTTAACGAAGAAAATGCAGCCGGTGGTCGAGTGGTGACGGCACCCACTAATGGCGCTGCCGGTATCATTCCAGCGGTTTTGCACTACTACGTTAATTTTTGCGCAGACAGCAGCGACGAAGGCGTGGTTGATTTTCTGCTCACAGCCGGTGCTATCGGTATTCTCTATAAGGAAAATGCTTCTATCTCTGGTGCGGAAGTCGGGTGCCAGGGTGAGGTCGGGTCTGCTTGTTCAATGGCTGCTGGTGCATTGACCGCTGTGCTTAGCGGAACCCCGGAGCAGGTGGAAAATGCCGCTGAAATTGGCATGGAACATAACCTTGGTCTTACCTGCGACCCGGTGGGTGGGCTCGTTCAAGTACCGTGCATCGAGCGTAATGCCATGGCGTCAGTTAAAGCCATCAACGCTTCGCGAATAGCAATGCGGGGTGATGGTACTCACTACGTTTCACTGGATAAAGTCATCAAGACCATGCGCGATACTGGCGCTGATATGAAAACCAAATACAAGGAAACCGCTCGTGGCGGGCTGGCCATACATGTTATTGAGGTGCCGGTTAGTTTCCCTGATTGTTAGGTTTACTCTAAAAGTTTCACGCTAACTGCCCGTTTCCATTATCGCGAGAATCTTAGTAAGCTGTGGCCATGAATGCAATAGCCATAGCTTTACATGTTGTCGCCGCCGTAGTCTGGGTTGGTGGTCTGTTTTTCGCCTATGTTGTGCTGCGACCTTCGGTTGCCGGTTTTGAACCACCACAGCGCTTGCAGCTTTGGGCTGATATATTCAAACGTTTCTTCCCGTGGGTCTGGATGGCAATTGTCATTCTTTTACTCAGCGGGTACTGGCTAATCTTTGACTGGTTCAAAGGTTTTGCATCGGCACCTGGCTATGTTCACCTGATGCATCTTGTCGGTTGGGTCATGACCTTGTTGTTCGTCTACCTTTACTACAAAATCTATCCTCAATTTGTTAAGGCCATCAAACAACAGGATTGGCCGGCAGGTGGTGCTGCGTTAAATCGTATCCGGCACATCGTTCTGATTAACCTTGTGCTTGGATTAATTCTTTTGGTTCTGGTTGCAGCCCTGCAACGGCTAAATTAATGCGCCGTTATTGAGCCCTGCAGAACATCGTCAGTTTTGAGGCACCTGTCACATTCTATTGGCGCACCCGCCATAAATCGCAATAAAACACGCCGTCTGCGCTGAAAAACTGACTAATAACCTATTACTACTAAAAAAATCAGGTGAATTTCTGTGGCGGTAGTACCGCTTTCAGTTTCGTTTAAGCATCGTTAGGTAATGTCGGTAGCACAAGAATTGTGTTTTGCACGATTCAGATTGCTCAGTCGAGATAACGCGGTGTTTGGTTTGTTCAAGAAAACAGAATTGCCCACTGAAAAGAATGCACTACCCGGACGGGAAGTAGCGCTGCGTGTGGCTGAAAAACATCTGGTTCTTGGAAACGCGATGTCCGGCCCTTTTCCGGAAGGTCTGGAGACAGCCATGTTTGGTATGGGGTGCTTCTGGGGTGTTGAACGTCTGTTCTGGCAACAGCCTGGCGTATTCACAACAGCCGTTGGTTATGCCGGTGGTCTAACGCCAAACCCGCATTATGCTGAAGTGTGCTCTGGTAACACCGGTCACAACGAAGTTGTTTATGTTGTGTTTGATGCAAACGTCATCTCGTACGCGCAGTTACTAAAATTGTTCTGGGAGTCTCATGACCCGACGCAAGGCATGCAGCAGGGAAACGATCGCGGCACGCAATATCGATCGGGCATATATACCTACGGTGACGAGCAACGTGCGCTTGCATTGCAAAGCAAAGAACAATATCAACGTGCGTTGAACGAAAAGGGCTTCGATGCAATAACCACCGAAATTATCGATGCACCAACTTTTTACTATGCAGAAGACGAGCACCAACAATATCTGCACAGAAATCCTGGTGGGTATTGCAGCATGCGTGGAACAGGTGCTGCGTGTGCGATTACAGCAAGCAATGCATCGCTCGACGGGATTGTCTCGTGATACAACCCCCAACCGATGCAATGCAGGTGCCTTACGATGGCAGCTTTCGTGTTTCAGACTACGCCACTGTGCCCAGTGAGGAGCCGGGTAAAAAAGTGCTGCAGAAGTCGCTGAAGAAGCGCGTTGAACAAATCGCCAAGTTACAACGAAAGCTGTATGCAGACGATCGCTATGCCGTATTACTGGTGTTCCAGGCAATGGATGCGGCTGGTAAAGACGGCACTATACGCGCTGTAATGAGTGG
>Ga0114956_1000118_pt1 | contig 47049 bp, 34 predicted proteins | sample MaitaG_FD_87304 | JGI IMG/M metagenome (GOLD analysis project Ga0114956, IMG submission 87304) | Marine algal microbial communities from Maine, USA - Maine_Asex2 metaG | ecosystem: Host-associated > Algae > Red algae > Unclassified | place: Maine, USA | collected 2015-01-05 | reverse complement strand
CGAGAAATCATGGGAGACCGCCACCGACTGTAGCGATGGCGCCCACCGATGTGAGGGAGGGTCGCTCGCGCTCGCCCGCCGTTTACGCGTCGTCGACGGTCAGGTCGCCGTTCAGCCCGCCAACATGAGAACCGTCGTTAAACGAGCGAATGACCCACTCGTCGGCGTCGATGTAGAGCAGGTTGATTGCCGAATTGCGGCAACCCCGGAACGTGAACGGCCGGACATCGGCCGCGTGCGCGAGCAACGCGGCGATGACGCCGCCGTGGCAGAAGACCGCGACCATCTCGTCGACGTGGCGCGTTCGAATTCGTTCGATCGCGGCAACGGTTCGAGATCGCAGGTCTTCATTCGACTCGGCGCCCGGGATCGCTCCCCAGTCACGACTGGTTCGCATGGCGACAACGGCCGGGTGTTCGTCGGCGGCGTACTGCCTGAACAAGCCGCCCTCGAAGTCACCCAGGAAGACCTCACGCAGGTCGGGGTCGATGGTGACGTCGAGTCCTCGGGCCGCGGCTAGCGGCGCGGCCGTCTGCTGGGTGCGCACGAGCGAGCTCGCGTAGATCGCCGAGATCGGTTCGTCGGCCAGCCTGGCCCCGACGGCATCGGCCTGCATCAGCCCGTTCGGCGACAACGGCGGGTCGCCGTGGCCGTCTTTGAGCGGGAACGGTTCACCCTCGGTATACGGCATCGACTGGCCATGACGAACGAGGACGACGCGGCACGCGCCAGCCGGTGCTTCAAAGAATGTTTGAGGGAATGTCCGAGGGCTCATGCGTGCCAGCGTAGGCGGCGTTGTTGGGTCGTCTGGAAGGTTTCCGGTTGGGTGGCCGCGTCGTCAGGATTTGGCCCGACTCGGTGCAACACGAGGCGGCTCATGCGGCTGCTTCGGATACACGGGCGGCCAGGGAGCATCCATGAGGCCGTCATCGAGATCGCGCTGGAACCACGCGATGAGCTCATCGATTGCTTGCGGCTCGTCATCGATCGTGGCCCATGGGTCGCCGTCGGCATCGACGCGTTGGGTGACGTTCTGCATCGTCAGGTCTTCCGGGTCGGCATCGGCAACTGCGTCCCAGGTGAGTGGCGTCGAAACCTGAGCCCCGACCCGAGCGCGTACCGACCACGCGCCGAACACGGTCTTGTGGGGGGCGTTCTGGTTGAAGTCGACAAATACCCTTTCGCCGCGTTCCTCTTTCCACCAGGCTGCGGTAATCAAATCGGGCCGGCGCCGTTCAAGCTCGCGAGCGACAGCGACGGCGGCCGACCGAACCTCGGTGCTGTTCCAACGATGTTCAAGACGAACGTGCACGTGGATGCCTTTGGAGCCGGTCGTCTTCGGGTACGAGCGAAGTCCGAGTTCGTCGAGCAGTGTCTTGAGTTCGAGAGCTGTCTCGCGAACCTGTGGGAACTTGGTGCCGGGTTGAGGATCGAGATCGAGACGGAGTTCGTCGGCGTAGTCGGGATCATCGGCGAGGAACGGCCACGGGTGAAAGCCGAGCACTCCGAGGTTGACGGCCCACACGACGTGGGCGATGTCGGCAAGCACGAGCGCTTCCGACGTCGTTCCATTCACCGTTGCGACCGTCGTTGTCGCCAGCCATTCGGGCGGGTTCTTCGGCACCCGTTTCTGGAAGAACGACTTGCCGCTTGCTCCATCGGGAAACCGTTGCAGCAAGGTCGGACGTCCACCGACCGCTCGAAGCAGCGGGCCTTCGAGCCGCAGATAGTGCTCGATCGTGTCCATCTTGGTTTCGCCCCGCTTGGAGAAGAAGACCTTGTCGGGACTCGAAACCCGCACGCGCTGGCCCGCGACCTCAAGGAACGTCTCCTCCGACTTCACCCGAGTAAGACTATGACATCTAACTTCGGTTGCAGGGTCCATCGTTGTTGGTGGGCTTGTTTCTAGGGTGCGTTGTGCCCGGTTTGTTTGGTTCGGCTAGTAACTGTGACTGGAGCGAGTTCTGCTCGACTCCTTGCAAATGATCGTCGCCCAGGCGAACAACCACAACGCTCGTGAACACCTGTTGGGAACTCGATGGCCAACGGTTTTGTTGGACCTCTGTTTCGTGATGTCCGTTGCTTCACGCACCCATTCTTTTCGGAAGCGAGCCGTGTCGACAATTTCGGACTGGGTCTGTGTGCTCAACTGACAGGAGTGTGTGATGGACGAGGTTCGCCTTGGTATTGATGTGGCATGTCGTGCGGTGCATCAGGCGTCGCTGGCTGATGAGACCGGCCGGTTCTTGTGGCAGGGCTGGAAGTTCCGGACTACGACCGGCGACCTTGAAACGCTGTGGACCAAAATCCCAGACGGCGTTCGTGTGGTGGTGGTCATGGAACCAACTCGTAACGCGTGGGTGCCGTTAGCGGCATGGTTGAGCGCGAAAGGCGCAGACGTGTCGGTCGTGCCGCCTGAACAATCGGCTGATCTTCGCGATTATTACAACAAGCACACCAAGACCGATCGGCTCGATTCGAAGATGCTTGCCTGCATGCCGATGCATCACCCTGAAGGTCTTCGTATCGTCGACAACCTGGGGCCAGCTGAACCTTTGAAACGCGCAGTCCGTCACCGCAGCAGCATTCAGCAACGTCGCGTGGGTTGCGCGATGCGTCTTGACGCGCTTGTTGAACTACTTGGCCCACGCTGGCTTGGCTTGTTCGGGACCGTGTCCTACGGCAAGACCGCTGTCGCGGTTCTTGAGCGTTACGCCAACCCGCACGCCGTTCGCAAGCTCGGCCGCTCACGACTTGCGAAACTGTTGATCCGAGCCAGCCGAGGACACTGGCGCGAAGACAAAGCAGACGAGATCCTCGCTGTTGCGGCCGAGACTTTGGAACTGTGGGCTGGCGGAGGTCTCGATTTTGATGAACTCGCTGAAGACATCGCAATCGAGATTCGATTGATCAAACTCCTCGACACCGAGATAGCGGCTCTTGACGAGCGAATCGCAGCGCTCTATCAGACTGCAGATCCTGACGGGATTATCGCATCAGCTCCGGGTCTCGGCGTCACGCTGGCTGCCGGAATCCTGGGCCGCACCGGTGACTTGAACCGGTTCCACAGCCTCGCCGGTATCAGAGCCTTCACTGGCCTCGTTCCCAAAATCGACCAATCTGGCATTGCCGAACACAAAAGCGGGCTAACCAAACACGGCGACCCCGGTCTACGCCGCACCCTGTTTCTCGCCGCAGACCACGCCCGCAAAATCGATCCAACACTTGCAGCGCGCTACCAGCGGCTCTACATCGATCAAGGCAAACACCACAACTCAGCAATCTGCACGCTCGCAGCAATCCTCATCACACGAATCGCAGCATGCTGGCGCAGCGGACAGCCCTACCAAATCCGCGACACCAACGGCCAGCCCATCACCGCTGACCAAGGACGAGCGATCTGCGCCGAGCGCTACCAAATCGACCCCACCAAACGCGCCGCCCGCCGCAACCCCACCAACACCCAAAAACTGAAAAGGGCAGGCCGAGACAAAAAGGAGTCGCAAAGCGCTCCGGTCATCGACCCACCCCAACACCAACCTACAAAAGCCGCCTAACCAACCTTGACACCCGTTAGGAACTCATTGCTCGCTCCTGCGTCGCGAGCGACGGTTAGAGCGAGGTGTTGGTGCCGCCGGACTGCTCCAACGCGGTGAGTTGATCGACCCGACGCTGGTGGCGGCCGCCCTCGAATTCGGTTGCCAGGAAGGTGCTCACGATCTCCTCGGCTAGTGATGTGCCGACAACTCGGCCGCCCATCGACAAGACATTTGCGTCGTTGTGCGACCGGGCCATCCGCGCCAGGTAGAGGTCGTTGCAGAGCGCCGCCCGCACGCCGGGAACCGTATTGGCGGCGAGCTGTTCGCCTTGCCCGGAGCCACCCAGCACGATCGCGAAATCGGCTTCGCCAGCGGTCACCGAGCGCGCCGCAGCTGCGCAGAACGCTGGATAGTCGACCGACGCGTCAGAGTCGGTTCCGCAGTCGATCGTCGTGTGGCCCTCTGCGGCCAAGAACGCAAGGAGGTGGCTCTTCATATCGAACCCTGCGTGATCGCTTCCGATTGCTATGCGCATGAGCAGTGGCTCTGACTTCCTGGTGTGATTTCGCTTCGCTGGGACGACCTCGAAGGTAGCAGCGACCCTACGCTGAGCATCGATGTATGCCTTTGCTCTGCGCCCTCGATGGTTGCTATCCCACTTGTTGGTTTTTGCACTCATCGCCGCAATGGTCGGCGCCATGCTCTGGCAGTTCGATCGGCTTGGTCAGCGTCAGGATCGCAATGCCCGTATCACGGCCCGAACCGATATCGCCGTTGTGCCGATCGATGATCTCGTGTCGCCCGACTTTCCCGCCTCCGATCTCGACTCGCTCGAGTTTCGCCGGGTCGAGGCGACCGGCGTCTTCCAAAGCGAAGGCGAAGTGCTTATTCGCAATCGATCACTCAACGGCGCCCCGGGCACCTGGGCGGTCACGCCGCTGCAACTCGCCGATGGTCGGGCTCTTGCCGTGAACCGCGGGTGGTTACCGGCTGCAATCAAGCCCGACGACGACCGCCCGGAGGTCGACCCCCCGATGGGAACGGTCACCGTTGTCGGCTACCTACGACTCAGCGAAGTTGCCGCGGGATTCCAAGTCGCCGATCCCGCCACGGGGCAGCTCGTGTCGATGGCGCGCCCAGACCTTGCCCGGCTCGATGCCCAGGTCGATGCCGAACTGTTGCCAGTGTGGTTGCAAGTCGAGACGTTCGCCGGCCCCGACGACGCGGGCCGGGGTTTGCCTTCGCCGCTTGAACTGCCGCCGTTGTCCGACGGCCCGCACCGGGGGTACGCGATGCAGTGGGCGATCTTCTCGCTCATTGGTCTTATCGGCTACCCGATGATCCTCCGGAGGCTCGCGGCGACGCGTGCCAAAGAGCGATCGATCGACGAGTCGGTCGAAGCGGCGCGAGTCGCAGAGCTTCAATCGGATCGATCAGATCTCAAGCCCGCCGCCCGCAACCTCGATAATGGCCGGACCCATCACGACGATCAACAGTGACGGCAGGATGCAGGTGACCGTCGGGAACGACAGTTTGACGCCGATCTTGTAGGCCATCTCTTCGGCGCGTGCCTTGCGTCGAATGCGCAACTCGCTCGACTGGACACGTAGCACGCGACCAAGCGGCATGCCGAGTTCGGCGGCCTGGTTCAGCGCAATCACAAACTGTTTGAGGTCTGGAGCATCGGTGCGCTCGAGCAGGTTTTCGAGTGCTTCATCCCGTGCGACGCCGAGCTGCACATCCTGCACCGTTCGACCGAGCTCCTGCGCCAACGGCCCGTCGGCCTGCTTTGACACTCGGTCGATCGCGGCGTCGAAACCGAGCCCGGCTTCGACCGTGATCGTGATCTGATCGAGGATGTCGGGCAGCCCCCGCTGAATCAGCTTCTGGCGATCCTTTGCCTTCGAGTCGATGCTGAAGTCCATCGCCTGAAACAGGAATGCGGTGAGGCCGATGGCACTGATGAGTCGCATGGTGCTCGGCCCGCTGGCGACGTACAGGAAACCAAGGAAGGCGCCAGCTCCGCCAAGGATGGTCTTGACGGCAAGCAGGCGGGCCGTGGTCCACATATGTCCGAGGCCAGCGAGGGTCAGCTTGTGGTCGAGTTTGTCGAGATAGGCCGTTGGAGCGAGCCGACCCAGCTTGCCCGAGAGGCCATCGAGCAGGGGAGCGAGCAGTCGCTCATACCTCCCCCGCGCCAACTGGGCCGTGCGAAGGTCGGCATCGCCGGCAAGGGCTGCGCTTCGATAACGATTGGTGTTGCCGCCTCGGAGCACCACGAGGAGCGGAATTGCCGACATCACAGCGGCGGCGGCGAGATAGACGTAAAAGGGCATGGCGGGTCCTAGTAGTCGAGGGTGATGATCTTCTTGATCCACACCGCACCGACCACCAGCAGCGTGAGTGCGACGCCGATGACGATGTTGCCGAGCGTGGTCTGGAAGAGGGGAACGAGATAGCCGGGGTTCAGGACGCTGACGGCGAGCGCGACGACGAACGGCAAAGCAAAGAGGGTGTAGGCCGAGAACTTGCCTTCGGAACTCAACGCCCGAACCTGATCGGCGACCTGGCCGCGGTCGCGAATAGTCTCGCCGACGTTGTCGAGGATTTCCGAGAGGTTGCCGCCGAGTTCGCGGTTCAGCGCCATCGCCCGCACGGTCCAGGTCAGGTCCTCGCTATCGATTCGTTCGGCGAGGTGATTGAGGGAGTCGATGGGGTCGCGGCCAATTCGGGTTTCGGTGACGACACGGCTGAATTCTTCAGCCGTCGGCTCGGGGGCCTGCGTCGCGACTGCACTAATCGATCGCATTAGGCTATGGCCAGCTTGCAGGCTGCCGGACATGATCATGAGCGTGTCGCCAAGCTGCGATTTGAATTCGTCGCGGCGCTTCTTGCCCTTGCGCTTGATCCAGAACCGTGCGAGGAAGGGCACGACGCCAAGCGACGCAAGAGCGAACCACGGATAACCAAGAACGAGCACAAGGCTTGCAACAAGGAAGGTGACGACTGCGACGCCAGCCAGTAACTCGCCGGGCCGAACCGCCATCCCCGCTCGTTCCAGCAAGACGTTGATCGACGACTGGCGGTCGCCACGCCGTTCGAGTAACCGGTCGAAAAAGCCGCTCAGCGTTGACAGCAGCCCGGAGACTCGGCTCCGACCGTCGATGGGATCGCGAACCCGGTTGCGGGAGAGGTTGGAGCGGGCCTTCGGCGGTGCGCCGAAGACGACGAGCGAGCTAAAGGCCATCGACAAAGCGAGCGCTCCTGCGAGGCCGACAAGGGCTGCGCCGGCCCAGATCGCCATTGGTGACTCCCACAACGTCAAAATTCGGTTACCGAGTGATGGCGCAACTGCGGGCTCGACGACGGAAGCTGCGGCGGCAACTTCGTCTTCGTCGCCAGCGTTTGCTTCGTCCTGGTTGCTGCCGGGGTTTGCCGGGGTTTGACCTTGTTCAGCGTCGAGGTCCGGCAGCGCGGCCGGCGTCTGATCGGTGATGTCGACCGTTCCCTGTGCACTATCGAACGCGAGATCGTCGGCGGCCGGGCCGAGTTCGGTCGTCGAGCCGCTTTCGCTCCCGCCGTCGGCAGCGGGAGCCGCCTCGGCTTGGTCATCGCCACTACCGCCACCGGTCCCGGTCGGCGTCTCGTCGTTTGTTGTTCCCGTGGTGGTGCCGTCGCCGCGAGTGAGCCCGCCATCAATCCCACCGCCGTCGCCTCCGTCGTCGCTTTGTGGCGCCGCAGCGACACCATCGGTGGCCGACTCCGACCCGAGCGCGGCCTCACCGTCAGCCCCGGCATTGTTCGATGCGGTGTCAGGTTGGGGCGGGTTTGCATCGGCTGAGGGCTGGTCGATCGTTGGCAACGAGGCGATCGTCGATGCGGTCAACGAGACCGTGGCGTTTGCAAACGTGACGTCAATCGGTGTCTGGCCCGAGGCGTTCGATTCGTAGCGAACGACATACCGACTGGTCAGGCGCTCACCGATTCCCTGACAGATCCGATCGAGATCGCCGGTGCCGCCGGATGCAAAGACGCCGTCGGTCTCATCGACGATCGTGCGAAGGGCGTCAAAGTCGGCGTCGCCGCTGGTGATCGCGAGTGCGATCACGCCGAGGTCGACCGATTGCAAGACATCGATCGCTCCGTCGAGAGTCGTTGAACTCACGGTGTCTTCGCCGTCGCTGACCAACACGACGAATCGGCTCGCCCGGTCTTCGATCGATGAGTCACCGGGCCCGAGGAGCACGGCAGCGTTCCACAGCGCGGAATAGGTCGCGGTTTCACCCTGGGCGGTCAACCCATCGATCAGGGCTTCGACTTCGGTCGCGTTGTTCGTGAGCTGTGACTGCACGATGACCTGGTCGTCGTAAGTGATCAGCGCGGCTTCCGAACCGGTTGGCAGTCCCCGCAAGCAGGTCTTTGCCGCGACCTTCGCGGCATCGAGTGGGCCGCCCGCCATGCTGCCGGAGGTGTCGAACACGAGGGCGACGGTGACCGGGTTGGCCAACGCTTCGACGGTGAACGACTGCGACTCACCGTTCTCGGTCAGGGTGAAGCCCCCAATTCCCGAGCTCACCGCCGTCGGTGGCAACGAGAGGCCGATCGCGACGTTGGGATGTTGCGTGGCATCGACCGTGATGATCTGGAGGTCGGATTCCTCGGTTTGCGCAGCAGCCGCGCCGAGGCTGCTCGCAATCGCCAGGGTCATGGCGACAAGGACGGCAACGGCGGCGGCGATCCTCCGACTCATCGGCGTTTCTTGTCCGTAGGTTTTGGTGGCGGAGGCTGGGACAAGCTGAGGCCGCTCGCTGGTTCGGGATTACTGAAGGGGTTGAAAAGCTCGGCGTCGAGCGTGACGCCGTGGTTTGCGAGCTTCCTGTCGAACGTTGGCCGCACACCTGTGGCGACAAGCCGTCCCATTCGACCGTCAGCACCGGGGAGGTCGTAGTCGTAGATGAACAGGTCGGACAGGGTGATGACGTCGCCTTCCATGCCGACGACTTCGGTGATGTAGGTCACGGTACGACGGCCATCGGGCAGGCGAGTCAGCTGAACGATCAGGTCGAGGGCTCCCGCGATCTGGTCGCGGATGGCGCGCACCGGCAGGTCGAGTTCGGCCATGAGGACCATGGTTTCGAGTCGGGACAACATGTCGCGCGGGCTATTGGAGTGGCCGGTCGTGAGCGAGCCATCGTGGCCCGTGTTCATAGCCTGGAGCATGTCGAGCGCTTCGCCACCACGGCACTCACCGATGACAACCCGGTCTGGGCGCATGCGTAGCGAGTTTTTCACGAGGTCGCGAATTTCGATGGCGCCCTTGCCTTCGGAGTTCGCAGGTCGAGCCTCGAGCGAGATGACGTGGCGCTGGCGGAGCTGCAGCTCGACGGCATCTTCGATCGTCACGATGCGTTCGGTGTCGGGGATGTAACCCGACAGCAGATTCAGCAGCGTCGTCTTACCGGTACCGGTACCGCCACTGACGAAAATGTTCAAGGCGCCAAGGACGCAAGCCTTCAGCAGCCCAGCAGTCTGCTGGGTCAGGCTGCCCATCTGAATCAAGTCGTCGATCGTGAGTGATTTGCTGTTGAACTTACGGATCGTGAGCGCAGGTCCCTTTACCGCAAGCGGGGGGATGATCGCATTCACGCGGGAACCGTCGGGCAGACGAGCATCGACCATCGGCGACGACTCGTCGATGCGGCGTCCGACTTCCGCCACGATGCGTTCGATGACGCGGCGCAGATGGTCGTTCGACAAAAAGCGACTCTCCGTCAGCTCAAGACGCCCGCCCCGTTCGATGTAGATCGCATCGTCGCCGTTGACCATGATTTCGGTGACGGCAGGGTCCTGGAGGTATTCCTCCATCGGTCCGTAGCCAAGAATGTCATCGCGAACCGCGCCGACGACCTGCAGGCGCTCGGCATCGGTGAGGGGTGCGGCTTCGGCCGCCATGATCTCTTCGAGCTCGCGAGCCACGAAGTCATGAAGCTCGTCGCGTGACATGTCGGAGTCATACAACCGGTTGCCCAGCCGGGCATACAGATTGTTCTCCGCGCGCTGTTTCAGCTCGGTGAGCGGATCGTTTTTCTTGGCGGACCAGGCCGGTGCAGCCTTAGCCCCTTCCTTCGATCGGTCTTTTGGAGCCGAACCCGGAGCGATGCCTGCTTCGGAGAACCGCTCGGCGAGGCCCATCAGCCGACCTTCCAGAGCCGACGCTTCCCGGGCGAATCGTCGACGACACCATGATTATCGAAGCGGGCGACAAGGGGCAGTATCGCCTTCAGCACGGGATTACGTTTCCCCGAGGCGATGACGGGTATGCCCTGATTCGTCGACATGGCAACTTCCTTCGCCGCAGGAATCTCGGCGGCGGCTTCCATGCCTGCGGTCTCCTCGACATCGCCAATTGAGATCCCGTACCGATCGGTGCTGCGATTGATCACGAGGTGTCGGCGTTGATCGACCATGCCGATTGCGTCGATTGCGTCGAGGAGTCGACGCAACGACCGCACGCCGGGAACATCGGTCGACGACAGCAGTAGCAAGTCGGTTGACGCTTCGTATGCGCTCAGGGTGAAGTCGTTGACACTGGAAGACGTGTCGACAATGACATAGGGAAACGACTCGACCAGCAGGTTGAGGATGGTCTTGACCGCGATCGCATCGATCTGTTCGGCGTCGACCAGACTCTCGGCTCCCGCCAAGAGGAACAGCTCCGAAGGGTGGGGCGTCAGATAGGTCTTCAGGCTGCCGCTCGTGAGGGTCTCCCAGGAGCGGGCTGCGTCGGCAAGGGTGTGCTCGGGTTGGACTCCCATCGCCGAGGCGACGTCACCAAACTGCACGTCGAGGTCGACGAGCACGACGTCACCAGGGTTCGTGCGGGCGAGTCCAACGCCGAGATTGGTCGCGATCGTCGTTGTGCCGACGCCGCCCTTCGGCGACAAGACCGAGATGGTCGATTGGCGAGCTGAGGGGTCGCTGCCGGAGCGCACCTTGGCGGCTTCGATGGTGCGCTCAACAACCTCGGCGAGTTCGTCGTCGCTCGTCGTCTCTTCGATCACGTCGCGGGCGCCAGCACGAACGGCCTCGATGACCGACGTTTCTTCTGGAGCGCAATACACAACTGCTGGCAGCCCGGCGTAGTCGAGTGCCCGCACCAGCGCGAGTCCGTCGGCCCCGAATGGTTCCGGTCCGACGATGACAACCTCAGGCCGATCTGCAACGAGGCCTCGGGCCAGTTCAGAAACGTTTGTCGAGGCCCACGATGGGTCACCAACTCGTATGATTTCAACGTCGTCGTGGTTCATCCCCGCGGCGGCGGAGAGGCGGGCGGAGAAGGCGTTGTCAGCTGAGATATGGACGATCATGAGTCATCTTCCTGCGGGGCTTCGGTGGGCAAAGGACCGACCGCGTCGTCGCCGGTCACGGGTTCGGCTGCATCGAGCAGCGATTCGGCCGCTGGCACGACGCTCGCTGCCGGCTCAGGCGTCGTTAGCTCGGCCGCCGGAGTCGGCGTCGCCTGGATCACCGGGTCAGCGTCGCCTGAGGGGCTCGTCGGGTCGCCGGCGTTGATGTCGGCGCCGCGGCCATCGGCACTGTTGTCGGCATCGACATTCTTGTCAGCATCGGACCCGTTGGCGTCGGCCGGGTCGGGCGTCGGCAAGACGAGTGGCAGCTCGATGCGTTCGAGGATCGTATCTCTGGTCTGCGGTCGAGTACCCGACTCGTCAGCGGTGTCGGGGTCTCGGGCGAGCCAGATCTGACCGAACTCGGCGGCGTACACCACCCGTTCGACGTCGTAAGCGCGAACGGCGAAGGTCACAAGGAATCGGCCACCCGGCGCTTGCACTGGAGCGTCGTCATCGGCCGGCACCAGCGAGCCAGCGTTGGCGACCTGGTCGGCTTGGAGCTCGGTGATCAGCACCTTGTGAAGCAAGAAATGAGTCGACGGAAGAATTTCCGGTGGTTCTTCTTCCGGGTCTGGTTCTACAAACGCAATGGTGTCTTCTGGCCCGGCTTCGAGCGCTTCGGCCTGTTGGACTTCGTATTCCGTCGGCCCGGTCGGCCCGGGGGTCGGGCCAGCAAGAGTTCTGGTCGAACCGCCGAGGCGATTCGTCACGCCAGAGTTCGAGCCCATGCCGATGATGTCGGCATCGCCGAACGTTGCGACCAGCCCGACGGTCGAGCCGGGCCGAATCATCCCACCCAGAGCCCGGTCGGCTTCGATCGGGATCGTGACTTCCATGAACCCTTCAGGGACGTCGATTCGTGATGGGCTTTCCTGATCGACATCTTTCGCCTCAACGAGGCGGTCCCACAGAAGCTGTTCGCCAGGCAGCAGCTCGACCGCCGCGACGAGATCAGCAGCGTCGGCAAGGTTTGAGACATGGCTGGGATGGCGGACATCGGCCGGGATCTCACGGACCTCGGTCGGGATCTCATCGAGGCTCGTTCCAGCGGCCACTGGCTCGAAGCCGGCGATGAAGACGGTCGGCACGAGCTCTTTGCCTGCGAGCGCACGTTCGTCAGCACCGCGCACGTAACCAATGAGTACCGCTGTGCCGATGACTGCGAGTCCGAAAGCGGCTAGCACTCCGAGAACTCGTCGGTTCATGGTTACCTCCTTTTTGGGGTTCCGTCGCTATTGAGGGCGACGATGCGTGTCGCCCTCTGATTCGTTTCCACGTAGGAACCGTCGGTTGGGATGTCGATACAGCACGCCCGGTCAGCAAGACCGGATACGAACGAAACCTCAAGGAATCGGCTCCCGAGCGGGCCCGTCACTTGAAAGTCGGTCAGTTTCACTGTTGCGAAAGCGACGACTTCGAAAATGGGCTCTGGGCCTGTGTCGTTGATCGTCGTGTACATCGGAATCGTGAACGGTGCACCGCTATCGACAAGGGTCTGTAGTGCGGCCGTGTTGTCGCCGTCGATGCCGGCGGGAATCCCCTCGTAGTCGCCCGGGGCGATGTCTGAGCCGTAGCCGCTTGTTATCCAGTCGTTGAAGACCGAATCATCGGTAGTGCTGCCGTCGAAGTCGATCATGCTCCAGTTGCCGCCGCCGACCGTTCCGGTTTCATCCTCGGCACCGGTGCACTCGGGGTGCGGGTTTTCCAGCACGACGTCGAACTCGGTAAAGCGAAGTCGGTGGCGGTTTTTCGCGGCGCCGGTTGCGGCGCCAAAACCAAAGTGCGCGTAGTCGCCTTCGATGTGGTCGGCGATGAGATCGATGCCCAACGTGCCGATCGTGAAACCGTCGAACGAATAGAACAGCTCTTGTGCCGATGCATCCCAGGTGACGATTGCGGTGTGCCACTGGTCGTTCTCGATGTTCGGCAGCGTGACAAGGGGGGATAGGCGCATTTCTTCGCCGTAGAGCACGGCGTACTCGCTGTAGTCGGCGGGTTCGATGAGGTGCTCGACGTCGTAGATTGCCGTGTGGTCTTGGGTCGGGTCGTCGCCGGCCTGGACCGGCGAGGAGTAGGTCTGCACTTTTACCGAGCCGCCGAGGTAGCCGCTGCCGCTACCCGAGTAGGTCGGAAACGCGTTGCCGCTGCTGTCCCAGGCGTAGGCATAACCCATGAATTGCATGTTCGATGCCATTGCGACCGAACCGTTGTACGCGAACGGTTCATCGATGTTCTCGGCGGCCACGCGATACACCCATCCGGAGTTCAGCGTGTACGGATCATCAAGCTCGACGTACGCGAAGCCATCGGCCTCGACCGGCGTATTTGCCGGCACGTCGACCCGGCGCAGCAAGTCGCCGCCGTCACTCCACAGCGACACGGTGGTCTCGTTTCCATTGCTGAGCGTGCCGTCGCCGTTGGCATCGAATGCTCCAAGGTGGGTGACGGCGGTCGTCGCCGACGGTCGGAAGCGATAGCCGAGCGTGAGGTCGTTCGGGTGGTCATAGGCCGTGAAGCTCGTGTATTCGATGCCCGAAACGCTCGGTCCGCCGGGCCCGCCCGGGTGGGCTTCACCGTTATGCCAGGTGTCGAATTCGATACCGATGGAGTTCTGGATGCCGCTCATGCCCTGGCCGCCACCGTCGTTGCCGACCGCATCGGCGCCAGCCGGGTCGTTGTGGAACACGAACCCGATGCCGTCAGCGCCCGAGTCGCGTGCGCCGACGTAGACGTCGAACGTGATGGCAAAGTCTTCGCGCAAGTCGATCCGGTCGGTCGACATCACCGCGCCGGCCTTGAAGAAGTCGTCAGGAGTAATATCGAACACGCCTGCGCCGGTGTCGTAGAAGGCATCACCGGTCGTCTGCACGATGAACTCGACGTCGGCGGCGACGCAGGTCGGTGCTTCGGAATGGAACGTGTAGCCGCACGTACTGCCGCTCAAGCTCGTGTACGGGATCTGCATCGCAGCCGATTCGGTTCCCGAACTTTGCCAGGCCTGGAACGCTGCGTCATCTTCGACGGCTTCGGTGCAAAGGCCGAGCGGGCGCGCCCCCTCGCCGGCCACCGCAGGCACGCCGAACATCGCATGCGACACCGTTCGGACCGGCACGGTCGATTGGCCCAACACGCCGCCGAACATTTGGTCGACGACGATTTCGGCTTGCACTGTCACCCAGCCAAACGTGCCGTTCGCAAGATCGCCGTGTGGGGTGCAGCTCACCAGCGTTGCCGTGGCGAAGTTGCGAGCGAGGTAGTCGCTGGCAGCCAGCGTGCAACCGTCATCGCCCCACGAATAATCGGCGGCAGCGGCCAGTGCTGCGGCTTCAACCGCGGTGGTGAGCTGGCGTCGTTGCTGCCAGTTGTTTCCCGAGTCGACAGCGATCGCGGCGACGCCGAGCAGCGCCAGCATGCAGACGGCAACGACGACGGCGATCGCGCCGCGCTCGTCGCTCAGGTGAGTCTTTAGGTTTCGCACAGATACTCGCCAACGCCGGTCAGCACGAAGGACCGGTCGCCGAAGAACGGGATGCTGATGTCAGCGTTGCTGGTGACCGTGACGGTAACCGAGCCCGGTGCGGCGCAGGGAAGCTCGCCAGCAGGCGCAACCGTGGTCTGGGCGTTGGCGGTGCCGGCGACGCCAACGAGAGCAGCGTCGACCCGCGCGGCGATTTCCCGCTCGGTCGTTGTCGGAATGGACCCGACACGCGCCCCTTCGCGCGCCGCGGCATGCAGCCCTTGTTTCTGATTGAACGCCATGCCGAATTGGATGATGCCGAAGAGCAGCATGACGAGGATGGGTAGTACGAGAGCGAACTCGACCGCGGCCGCGCCTCTCTCGCTTCGAAGATCTTGATCCATTCCGATCAAGTAACGGCAGGTGTCGAACGAGCCTAAATGGGTCGCTGCAACCATTTGGGCCGCGCGGTGGGGTAGCTAGGCCGAGGTCGAAACAACCTCGCTGCTAGCATCAGCGTCTGTGTCGAGCCCTGAACTTCTTGTTGTACATTCGCTCCGACTAAAGGGATTTGCTGATGCTGACGCCCTGGCCGACGCAGCAGGCGTCTCGGTCGACGTGGCCACGCCGATCCTCGATGGCCTCGTCGCCGCCGAACGAGCCCGATTCCGAGATGGGGCCCGCACCGGGTATTCGCTCACGAAAGAAGGCCGAGCGTTCGGCGAAGAACTCTTGAGCGCGGAACTGACCGCCGCCGGGGTTCGGGCCGATGTCGACGCGTCCTACCGACGCTTTCTGACCAAGAATCAGGACTTTCTTGCCCTCTGTACCGATTGGCAGACCCGGATGGTCGACGGCACCCAGGTGCTCAATGACCACAGCGACGCCGCCTACGACGCCGAGATCCTGACCCGGCTCGAAAGTGCCGACGAAGCAATCCAGCCAATTTGTGCGGATCTCCATCGGTCGCTCGATCGGTTCGGTATGTACGGGCCAAAGCTTGCAAAGGCACTGGCCAACGTTCGAGCCGGCGAGCAAGACTGGTTTACGAAGCCAATGATCGAGTCGTACCACACGATGTGGTTTGAGTTGCACGAAGACCTGCTGGCGACACTCGGTATCGAACGTACAAGCGAAGGGAAGGCCGACTGATATGGCCAGGTTCGGACAAGTTCTTACAGCGATGGTGACCCCATTTGACGATCGCGGGGCCGTCGATCTTGCCGGAGCTGCGACGTTGGCCAAGTGGCTCGTCGACCATGGCAACGATGGGCTCGTTATCGCGGGCACGACCGGCGAGGCTGCGACCCTCTCCCACGACGAGCAGATCGACCTGATCGCTGCGGTTGTCGAAGCCGTCGATGTGCCGGTAGTTGCGGGTGCCGGTAGTAACAACACGACGGCGGCGATGGAACTCACCGAACGAGCGACGGCTGCAGGTGCCAGCGCGATTCTGCAGGTCACGCCGTATTACAACCGGCCGTCCCAGCAAGGCATTGCTGACCATTTTCGAGCGACCGCCGAGGCGACGAACCTTCCCGTGATCGTCTATGACATTCCGGTCCGTACCGGCCGCAAGATCGAAACCGAGCTGATATTAGAGTTGGCGCACTCGGTCGACAACATCGTTGCGCTCAAGGACGCGGCCGGAAACCCCGGTGAAACCGCACAGCTGATCTCACGGGCCCCCGACGGCTTCGAGGTGTACAGCGGCGACGACGACCTCACGCTGCCGTTCCTCTCGGTCGGTGCTGTCGGCACGATCGGCGTCGCCACCCACTGGACTGGCCCTGAGCATCAGGCCATGTTCGAGGCATGGAACACGGGCGATATCAAGCTGGCCCAAGCAAAGAACACCGCGATGCAGCCATCGTTCGTCTACAAGTCGTACGACGATGCGCCGAACCCGACGCCAACGAAGGCGCTCATGCGACTTCTCGGCCTCCCCGTCGGACATTGCCGACCGCCGATGCACGCCGAACCGGCCGATCTTGACGAGCGAGCCCGCACCGTGCTCGCCGGCGTCGAAGTCGGAGACTGATTCCTTTGGCCCCGCAGGTAACGATCACCTTCCTTGGCGGGCTGGGTGACATCGGACGTAACTGTGCAGCGATCGAGACCGAAGATTCGCTGCTCATCCTTGACTGCGGACAACTCTTTAGCGGCGAAGACCGACCGGGCGTCGACGCCATCCTGCCGGATCTCGATTATCTCGAACAGCGAGCCGACAAGATCGTTGGCTGCATCGCAACTCACGGCCACGAGGACCACATTGGTGCGCTCGCCTACCTCCTCGATCGGGGCGTGGCGTTTCCGATCTACTCGTCAGCGTTCACGCTCGGCCTAATCGGCCATCGCCTCGAGGAACGAGATTTGTTGCGCGGGGCGGATCTCGTCGAGGTCAAGGACCACGACGTTCGGTCGATCGGACCGTTCGAGGTCGAGTTTCTCCCCGTCACGCACTCGGTCCCAGGTGGCTACATCAGCGCAATCACGACGCCGCAGGGCATCGTGCTGCACTCCAGCGACTTCAAGCTCGACTACCACCCGGTCGACAACCGTCGTACCGACCTGGCTCGCATCGGCGCGCTGTCGAATGGTCCGGGCATTCGTTTGATGTTGGCCGACTCGACGAACTCCGACGTCGAAGGTTCCACGGTCAGCGAGAGCTCGATCGGCCGCACGCTCAGCGATGTCTTCTCGGAGCATCGCGATCGGCGCATCATCTGCGCGTCGTTCTCCAGCCACATCCACCGCGTTCAGCAGGTCGCCGACGCGGCGGTCGAGCAGGGCCGAATGGTTGCAACGCTCGGGTTGTCGATGAAGCGCAACACGACGCTCGCTCGCAAACTCGGCTTGCTTCGCATCCCCGATGCGAACCTGATCGATATCTCCGATGTCGACGATTACCCACCCGAGCGGGTGTGCATTATCTCCACCGGCTCGCAGGGTGAGTACCGCTCGGCGTTGGCGCAGGCGGCCGAAGGTCGCTCGAAGTGGATCGAAATCACCGAGACTGACACGATCGTCCTCAGTTCGCATCCGATTCCCGGCAATGAAGAGGGCATCAGCAACATCATCAATGCGCTGATGCGGGTTGGTGCCAACGTGGTCGATAGCGACGATGCCGCCATTCACACATCCGGCCATGGCAAACGCGGCGAGCTAGCGACGCTGCATTCGGTTGCGTGTCCTGAATGGTTCGTTCCGGTCCATGGCGAAGAACGCCACCTGCGGGCCCACGCCGACCTTGCCCGCAGTCTCGGCATGCCCGATGAAAAGGTGCTGCTGGCACGCGATGGTGACCGCATCGTGTTGGAAGACGACGGCCTCCATGTGCACGAGCAGTATTCGTCCGGCGTTCACCTGCTGGTGCACGGCCCGTTCGTCGAGCCCGATGGGGGAGCGGTCGCGCAGCGTCTTGTGCTCGGCAACGATGGCGTTGTGATCGCCACCGTCGTCGTCGACATCGAAGCCCGGACTCTGCTGGCCGAGCCGCGCATCGTCAGCCGGGGTTGGGTCGATGGCCCGAATCTCGATCGATTGCACTGCGATATCGCCGAAGCCGTGCGCGAGACGATCGAGCAAGCCCTCGGCGACAATCCGGATCCGGTCGATCTCGCCCGCCGCGTGCGGCGGGCCACGGGCCAGTTCGTCAGCGACGCGACCCGTCGCCGACCCATGATTGTGCCGACCATCATCGAGGCCTAAGGAGTTCAGCCGGTAGGAGGCTGTACGAAGTTCCGAACCAGGATGAACTCAAGGGCCCCACCCGCAGCGAAGCGCCTACTGGCTGGGCCCCAAAGTCGGCCGCGGTACTAGTTTCGGCCTTCGGCCTCAAGCGTTCGCACGCAGCAGTTTCGTCTGATCTGGGCCCAGGCGTGCGCGCTCGCCCACAGCAGTGCCGTGTTGCTGGTGTTACTATCGTTGCTACTGTGGCTTCCAAATCTTCAGCTCCTGCACCACCTAAACGCGCCCGAAAGCGCACAAATACTGAAGAAACCGCGCCCGCGAAGGCCGCATCGGGTCGCAGTCGCACGACGGCGAAGTCAACGAAACCTGCCGCGAAGCCTCGGACCCGAGCGGCGACCCGACCTGCCGACATCACCGACGAGATGCCGATCGTTGGAGAACGGCCGAAGCCCACCCTGGCCCGACTCTTCGAAGAACACAAAGGCGACATCCTTGGCGTCGCGTGTATCGCGTTCGGTCTCGTCAGCGGTCTCGCCATCTATGCCGAAAAAGCTGGACCACTCGGCGAGGACCTCCGTCAGGGCGTCGGGGCACTTATCGGTGTCGGCAAGGTTGTTGTTCCCGTTGTCCTCATAGCTCTTGGTTTCAGTCTCCTCCGAGGTCGTACCGACGAAACTGAGGCGCCCGCCGATCCTTCCGAACATGCGGTTCGGCTCGGGATCGGCGGGGCCTTCGTTGCGCTTGCCGCGACCGGACTTCTGCACCTCACCCGCGGCCAGCCCGAATGGGGCGAGCCAACTGAACTGTTCGAACGAGCCGGCGGGTACGTCGGTTTCGGTACCGGCGGTCTGCTCGAAGGTCTGCTCGGCTCCGTCGCATCGGCCTGTGTCCTCATTGCCGTCGGCACCGTCGGCGTCGTCATGGTCACGCGTGTGTCGCTCAACATGTGGTTTCGACGCACGGTCGACCGGGTGTCGCCAGTGGGTTCAGTTCTCGGCCGGGCCTGGTACGCAATCGTCGGAGAACCACACCCGGCGCACGACTCGGCTGTGGCAACGACCGCCGGAGCTGCTGGGGCGACCGCCACTTCCTCAGCAGCATCCGCACCCGCGCCAATCATGGTCGGCGGTAAGACGGTCGGTTTCTTCCGGTCCGAAGTTGCCGCGGCTGGCCGACTCGCGCCAAAGGAACATCGCAGCTCGAAGGCCAAGGTGAACAAGATCTCTCGCGGCGAGGTGCTCGATCCCGCAGAAGTCATCGATCCGCTACTCGGCAAAGACGGCGCCGCTCCCGCCGAAGAACTTGCCGAGGTTGTGCCGCTGCGGAAACCGTCAACCGAACCGGTCAAGGTCATCGTCCCCGCGAAGCCGAAAGCGGCGCCGAAGAAGTCGGCTGTTGCCGCACCCAAGGGCGAGCAGCTCGAGATGGACCTCGGCCCGCGGGTCCAGGGTTCGAGCTGGAAGCTTCCGAAGATGACGCTGCTCGACGAGTCTGACGCCCAAGACGTCGACCGGAAGCTGGTCGAGGAGGCTGGCGAGACTCTCGAGCGGGCTTTGGCCGCGCACGGCGTCGAGACCCGCCTCGTGGGCATGGTCGTTGGCCCCACGGTCACCCGATACGAGCTTGAACTTGGTGAAGGTGTCAAGGTCGCTCGTGTTACAAGCCTCAGCCGAGATATCGCATACGCAATGGCGTCGCCGGATGTCCGCATCCTTGCCCCGATCCCTGGTCGCCAGGCAATTGGCGTCGAGGTACCAAACGAGAAGCGGCAGATCGTCGCTCTCGGTGACCTGTTGCGGTCGGCCGAAGCCCGCCGCTCGAAAAACCCGCTCGAGGTCGCGATCGGTCGCGACATCAATGGCAAGTCCCACATGATGGACCTCGCCAAGATGCCGCATCTTCTCATCGCCGGCGCCACTGGTTCCGGAAAGTCCTCGTGCATCAACTCGATCATCACGTCGGTGCTCATGCGCACGACGCCCGATCAGGTCCGCATGATCCTCGTCGACCCGAAAATGGTCGAGATGACGCAGTACGAGCGGGTCCCGCATCTATTGACGCCGCCGGTCACCGATCCAAAGAAGGCGGCGAACGCGCTGGCCTGGGCGTGCCGCGAGATGGACCGTCGTTACGAACTCCTGTCTGGTGTCGGTTACCGGGACATCGGGGGCTACAACAAGGCGTTCGACAACGCAGAGCTTCCCGAGATCGACGAAACCGATCCGAACGCCAAGCAGTATCCGCGTCTACCGCTGATCTTGGTCGTCGTCGACGAGCTCGCGGACCTCATGATGGTGGCTGCTCGCGATGTTGAAGATTCGATCTGCCGCATCGCACAAAAGGCTCGCGCCGTCGGCATTCACCTCGTGATCGCGACGCAGCGCCCGTCGACGAACGTCATCACCGGGGTCATCAAGGCCAACATCCCGGCTCGTCTTGCCTTCTCGGTGTCGAGCCTGACCGACAGTCGAGTGATTCTTGACCAGCCTGGAGCCGAACGCCTGGTCGGTCGCGGCGACATGTTGCTGCTCGATCAGACGTCGAGCGTCGCCAGCCGAATCCAGGGTTGCTGGGTCACCGAGGAAGAAGTCAAGAAGGTCGTTGCGGCCTGGCACAGACAAGAAGTCGAAGTCGAGACGCCACCGGAGGCCGACGCGTCCAAGATCGCCGCCGACTCGACGCTCGATGGCGCCGCTGCACCGGGCGCAACGCCAGTCGTGGACTCGATCGTCGATGGGCCGACGGGTGGAACCGGCGCGGGTGGAACCGAGGCTGGTTCCGACGATGATCTGTTCCTGCAAGCACGCGAGCTGGTCATCACGTCACAGCTCGGGTCGACGTCGATGTTGCAGCGCAAGCTTCGGGTCGGGTTCGCTCGAGCCGGCCGTCTGATGGACTTGCTCGAGGAAGCCGGCGTCGTCGGCCCGTCGGTGGGCTCGAAGGCCCGCGAGGTACTGATCTCGCCCGACGCATAACCGGGTACCTTCAGACGCCCAGCTGCGCGGGTAGCTCTGCGGGTCAGCTCGGTTCGGCGACGACGAGTGCGCTGGCGTCGACACAATCGGCCGCTTCGGATGTTTCGCAGTCGGTGGAATCGCTTATCGTGAACGGCATCGACACCAGGTAGGCCAGCAGCAGCACGGCGGCTTCCCACCGGACGACAGACGCCTTCGTGATCATGAAGAGGCCGGCCAGCACGACGGCGCCGACCATGATGCCGGTTGCGACGCCGGTGAGATTGGAATCGAGCACCGGACCCGGACCGACCAGCGAGATGATCGCACCGACAGCGAGGCTGTTGAAGATGTTCGAACCAAGCAGGTTGCCGACGATCATTTCGGTGTGACCCATGCGGGCTGCGGCGACTGCAGTCACCAACTCGGGCAGTGACGTGCCGATCGCGACCATCGTGAGGCCGATGAACCCGCCGGTCAGTCCCCAGCGGGCGGCGAGATCGAGCGCGCCTTCGACCAGCAGCCAGGCGCCGAGCACCGTGCCGAAGAGACCGGCGAGCGTTCGGAGCCATTCGGTCCCGACCTGAATCTCCGATGGGTCGCCGTACTCGTCGTCGAGTTCGTCGTCGAGCCCATCTTGATCGCCTGCGCTCGCGTGCCGCAGAAAGATTAAAGCGCCGATCATTGCGATCAGCAGCACGGTGCCTTCGATCCGGTTCAGGCCGCCCTGCACCAAGACCGCAAACAGGGCGACCGATCCAATCGAGAGTGGCAGCTCGCGACGGAGGGTGAGGCGACTGATACCGATCGTCGTTACCAAAGCGGCGACGCCGAGGACCAGCGTGACGTTCGCAACATTTGAACCGATGACATTGCCGACACCGAGGTCGAGGTCACCGCGTCCTGCGGCGAGGCCCGAAACCAACATCTCTGGAGCACTCGTGCCGAAGCCGACAATGACCGCGCCGACGATGACCGGCGAGATGTCGAAGCGAACGGCGAGGCGGGCTGCGCCATCAACAAATGCGTCGGCCGCGTACGAGAGCAACGCGATTCCGGCGGCGACGAAGATCAAAGATTGCAGCACGGCGGTCAGGGTACGGCTTGGCCGCTCGCCAGGCAGTATTCACCGACAAACAAATCAGTGAAAGACAAGCGAGGGCTGACACCTTTGTGGTGTCAGCCCTCGGGTCTGGTTTCACCGGTCGAATACCGGCGGTGAATGTCGGTTGTTATTCGCTGACGTGCTCCTGGAACGGGGTGTCCGGGAAGTCCGGCACATTCAGTGGCTCGACATCGACAATGTCAGCAGCTATCTCGCTGCTCGGTGCTTTGCGGAGAGCATCGAGAATGTTCACGCCGGTAGCGGTCTCGATCTGCTCGGTGATTGCGATGACGGCGGCAGGCATTTGGCTCGCGATACCGCCCACCGCAGACCCCGAACCATCGCCGTTGCCGTTGTCGATCACCGTGATCTTGTCGATCCCGATGTCTTGCACCGTGTCGGTGATCTGCTCAACCAGGCTTGGAAGCATGTTGAGCATGAAGATCTGCTGCGCATCTGGCCCCGCAGCTTGGAACTGCTGCGTGAGCGCATGGAGCACTGCGACCTGCGCATTGCCGTCTTCGATGATCTGTGCCGATTGGCCTTTGGCCCGAAGTTCTTCGGCTTCGAGTGCCGCACGAGCCGGTTCGATGACGTCAGCCTCAAGGCGGCGCTTCTGGAGCTCAATACGTTCCTGCTCAAGGTCCTGCTCGGCGGTGACCTTCGCCTTTTCGCCGGCGACGGCTGCTTCCTTCTCAGAAACCATGGCAACTGCGTCGAGCTGGGCCTGACGCACGCGTAGCTTGTTCTGCTCCTCGGCGATCGCAAGGTCAGCGTCGACCCGAGCAAGCTCTGATCGTTGGCGACCGAGCGCTTCAGCTTCGTCGGCTTCGGCCGCGTTGACGGCTTCGGTCTCACGGGCTTCCTTGAGCACCATCGCCGTCTGGCGACGACCAACAGCTTCGAGGTAACCGACCTGGTCGGTCACGTTCTGAATCTTCAGCACGTCGAGTTCAAGACCCAACGTCCTGATGTCGTCGTCGGCCTCATCGATGAGGGTCTGCGCAAACTTAAGGCGGTCTTCGTTGACTTCCTCCGGCGTCAGCGTCGAGAGAACACCACGAAGGTTTGCTTCGAGGTTCTCCTTGGCAATCTGCTGGATGTAGGCCGGTTCCCGTCCCAGGAAACGCTCGACTGAATTCTCAAGCGTTCCTTCGCGGCTCGACACCTTGATGTTCGCGACCCCTTGTACGTCGAGGGGAATCGCACCTTTCGAATAGGCATTGCTGACCGACACGTCGATCGGGATCGTATTGAGATCCATGTAGTCGACCCGCTCCATCACGGGGATGCGAATCGTGCGCCCACCTTTGATGACTCGGTAACCCACAGTTCGTCCATCAGCAAGGGCTCGGTTTCGTCCCGAAATCACTGCCACTCGGTTGGGCGGCACGATGACGATGAGACTCTTCACCGCAATGGCCACCACCAAGACGATCGCTACCAGAAATAAGGCAACAATTGCTAACCATTCCATTTCACTTTCCTCCAGTCTCGAGACCCGGCAGCGGCGCTACCAATGCAGTCCCGGCTTCGACTTCTATGACGACGACGCGTTCACCGACGTCGTACTGCTTTTCGTCGCCGCTGCGAAATGGCAGGGCGACGAGATAGTGGGGTTGACCGTTGATGTCAGCCCGAATGCGACCCTTGCGGCTTGGGCCGAGCGGCACGACCACGTTGGCCTGCTGTCCGCTCAGCGAGCGTTCGGTTAGCTGCGATGAACTCTCCGAGTCTTTCAAGAATCGAAACAGCTGACCGTTGAGAGCCGCGGCGATGAAGCCGAGCCCGGCGGCGGTGAGAAGCGGGGCCGGCTCGGTGAAGTCGAGCCAGCTGAAGACCGCACCGGCCAGGCCGAAGAACATCGCGAACATCACGATCGATCGGAACGAGAGCAGAGAGGAGACAAAGTCGCCGACACCGCCGACGACTCCGTCGGCGTCGAGTCCGCCGTCGAGGTCGACGCCGTCACCGCCGATACCGCCATCGGGAGCAGCGCCGTCAAAATCGAGTCCGCCGTCGACATCGAGGCCTTCGAACTCGACGTCGGCGCCGATATCGAGCCCGCCGAGAAGCATTGGTACGACGAACGCAGTGCCGAAGATGGCGGCCGCTACATAGAGCCAGATCATTTCGCCTCCTCAGAGGTTCTTGCAGTTGAGATTGGTGCGGTCAGAGATCCAGGGGTGTGAGAGATGTGATCCCACAAGTTGTTCTCAGTCGGTGTTGCCAGCGAGGACGTCGTCGACGCCGGCCTTAAAGGTTGTCCAGTCAGCGGTCCATCTTGCGAGCGTCGTTTTTCCGAGGGGGGTGGACCGGTAGTACTTGCGAGCCGGACCAACGTGGGAATCGACCAGGTAGCTGTCGATCAAGCCGCTGCGCTTCAATCTGCTGAGCAGCGGGTAGATGCTTCCTTCGCTCGTGAGCTTGAGATGCCGCTCGGCGAGTTTGCGGACCATCTCGTACCCGTAGCTCGGTTCTTCGTCGATCACCGCGAGCAGGCACATGTCGAGCACGCCTTTCAGCAGTTGCGTGTGGTGCGCCGAGATGTCGGGCGGTGTGTCGGTCTCGGTTGGTTCCTTGGCCCGCCTTTTCCCGAGCCCGCCTTTGCTAGGTACCATGCGACGCATTATACCTATCCAAGTTCGATAGTCAAGAGATTTCGGCTTGCTCGGCGTAGTGTGAGCGCCGTGTCTCCGTCCTCTGAAGCCGAATCTGTTTCCCCTGAAGGAGTGTCTGCACTCGATACTCTCCCCCGCGATGTTGCAACGACGGGGGAGCGCACGTACTGGATAGAAACGCTCGGCTGCCCAAAGAACCAGGTCGACTCCGACAAGCTCGAAGGCTCTCTCATCGCCGACGGTCTTGCTCCGGCACCTTCGGCCGAAGCCGCCGACCTCGTCGTCGTCAATACCTGCGCCTTCGTCGAGGACGCGCGCCAGGAATCGATCGACACCATCCTCGACTTCAGCGATGCGCGAAACCCCGACGCCGAACTCGTCGTCACCGGCTGTCTGGCCGAGCGGTATGGAAGCGAACTGGCCGACGCCTTGCCCGAAGTCGACGCCGTCGTTGGTTTCGGCGTGCCGGTCACGCTCGGTTCGAAACCGATCGCGCCGAGCTTCGATCTGTTGAACATGCCGCGTCCGCCATCGTCGGCGCCGTGGGCGTACGTCAAGATTGCCGAAGGCTGCGACCGAAACTGTGGGTTCTGCGCGATTCCATCGTTCCGCGGTCCGCAACGGTCCCGGTCGATTGAGAGCATCCGGGCCGAAGTCGACGAACTCGGCGTGCGTGAAGTTGTGCTCGTCGCCCAGGATCTTGCCGCCTATGGGCGCGATCAGGGGCAAGGCGAACGTCAGATTGTGCCCCTCGTGCGGGCCGTCGCAGAACAAGCGGACTGGGTGCGCCTGCTGTATCTGTACCCGTCGGACCTCACCGACGAGCTCATCGACACGATGTGCTCAATCGGCATGCCGTACTTCGACCTCTCCCTACAGCACGTATCGAGGCCGTTGCTTCGCCGCATGCGCCGCTGGGGAGACGGCGACCGATTCGTCGAACGCATCGAAGCGATTCGAGCCCGCGAGCCTGACGCCGCGTTCCGCACGAACTTCATCGTCGGCTACCCGGGCGAGACGGAGCAAGACCACGACCGGCTGCTCGACTTCGTCGGTCAGACTCAGCTCGACTGGTGTGGCTTCTTCTCGTATAGCGAAGAGGCCGGAACCTATGCCGCGGACCTCGATGGCACTGTGCCACCTGCTCTGATGGCCGAACGGTTGGCCGAGCTCCGCGAGCTCCAAGATCGCATCACCGAAGAAAAACGTGACGAAATGTTGGGCCGCACGGTCGAAGTACTCGTGGACGAACCCGGCACAGCCCGTAGCCATCGAGAGGCTCCCGAGATCGACGGCATCATCGGCGTGCCCGTCGGCCTTCCGGTTGGCGAATTTGCGACCGTACATATCGTTGGCGCCGCCGGCCCAGATCTCACCGCCGAGCACGGCGTTTAGGCCACGGAGCCTCGACATTGTCAGTCCCACCCATGACCGAAACCTCGTCGTCGTACCCGATCTACGGTCTCGTGTCGCCGGCGAACCTCATGACGATCAGCCGCATCGTGCTGTCGCCGCTTCTGTTCATGCTGATCGTTGCCGCCGAGCCCGACAACGGCACATCCTGGTTGGCCTTTGGCCTCGGCTGGATCTTCGGGCTGAGCGATTTCTTCGATGGCCGCCTGGCCCGGGCCTCAGACAGTGTCAGTCGTTGGGGCGCCTTCCTCGACCCGCTCGCCGACAAGATCGTGGTACTCGGCTGCGCATTCGCGTTCGCCTCAATCGGACGGTACGCCTGGCTTCCGGTCCTGCTGATCGCAGCACGGGAGGTCGCCATGAGTTTGTTCCGAGTTCGGTACTCGTTTCAAGGCCTCGCCGTGCCGGCGCGGAACTCGGGCAAGTGGAAAGCAATCGTGCAGGGCCTCGCGCTCGTGATGGCGGCGATGCCGACGCTCAAAGATCAGCAACTCATCGTCGATATTGCGCTGTGGACCGCGGTCGTTTTTACGATCGTGACCGGCTTGCAATACGTGATGGACGGCCGCTCGGCGACCCGCACAACGGGCCACCGCTAGATCAGGGCTACCCTCGCCACCGTGCGCTGTGAAGTCGTCGCTGTCGGAACCGAGCTACTGCTCGGCCAAATCGTCGACACCAACTCGTCGTGGATCGGCGAGCAGCTTGCGCTCGCTGGCATCGACTCGCACTACCAGACCAAGGTCGGCGACAACGAAGAGCGGATGTTGGCCGTCATCGGACAGGCCATCGAGCGCAGCGATGCCGTGATCATCACGGGCGGCCTCGGGCCGACCCAGGATGACATCACGCGCGAAGTGATCGCCCGAGTCAAAGGGGTCGAACTCGAATCGCGCCAGCACCTTGTCGACAAGATCGAAGCGATGTTCGGTACCCGCGGCCGGGCGATGCCGCAGAACAATCTGCGCCAAGCAATGGTTCCCATTGGCGGTGAGCCGATTCCGATTCAACCGGGCACCGCCCCTGGTCTCGTCGTGCCGATCGGCGACACGATCGTCTACGCCGTGCCCGGTGTGCCGTGGGAGATGAAGGACATGATGTCGAACTTCATCATCGCCGACATCAAAGAACGCGCCGGCATCACGTCGATCATTCGGAGCCGAACCCTCCGAACGTGGGGCGCGAGCGAATCCGGACTGTCCGAGTTGCTCGACGATGAGATTCAACGCATCGACGAAACCAACGGCGCGGTCACAATCGCTTTCCTCGCTAGCGGCATCGAAGGGCTGAAAGTGCGGCTGACGGCGAAGGCGGAAACCGAAGCTGAGGTCGATGCACTTATCGCCGACGAGGAACAGCGAGTTCGGTCAATCATCGGCGACCGACTGATCTTCGGCAGCGACGACGAAACGATGGAACATGTCGTGCTCGGACTCTGTCGAGCCCAAGGGCTCACGCTCGGACTCGCCGAATCGCTCACCGGGGGCCTGATCGGCTCGCGCATCACGGCTGGTCCCGGGGCAAGCGATGTCTTCCGCGGGTCGATCGTTTCGTACGCCTCTGAGGTCAAGGCCAGCATCCTGGGCGTCGACGGAACGCCCGACGTCTCAGAAGAAACCGCCCGGGTCATGGCGCGGGGAGCCTGCAGCGCCCTCGGCGCCGATGTGTCGGTTGCGGTGACCGGAGTCGCCGGGCCGGGCGCTCACGATGGACAGGCGGCGGGCACGGTCTTCATGGCGACATCGGTCGATGGCGACATCGACGTGCTCGAAGTGAATTGGCCGTTCGACCGCGAACGGGTGCGCCAGTTCACGACCATCACAGTGCTGAATCAGTTGCGGCTTCGCCTGATCGCCCGGGCCCAATGACGGCTTGCTCGACGTCTGAGGCTCGATGACCGACGTCCATGCAGCGATCGATATCGGCACGAACTCGATTCACCTCGTCGTCGCCCAGGTCGATGAACGGGGCGGTTTCGATGTCGTCACGAGCGAGAAAGAAACCGTTCGGCTCGGCAGCGGCACCGGCGATATGCGCGAGCTCACCGATGGAGCGATGGACCGAGGTGTCGCCGCGCTGCAACGATTCCGGCAACTCGCCGATGTCCACGACGCAACGATTCATGCCGTCGCCACGAGCGCGGTGCGCGAGGCCGAGAACGCTCGCGTGTTTCTCGACCGGGCGGCAACCGAGGCTGGCGTTGAGGTCGACGTCATCTCTGGCCACGAAGAGGCGCGCCTGATTCACCTGGGCGTCTTGCAAGCGCTCTCGGTCTTTGAGCAACAGATTCTGGTCATCGATATCGGCGGCGGTTCAACCGAACTCGTGGTCGGCCGGGCCGGCAAGGTGCTCGTGGCTCGCAGTCTGAAGCTCGGCCACATCCGATTGACGAACCGCTTTTTTCCCAACGGGCGGATCGAACCCGGAGCGGTCGAAGCGTGTCGGGCTCATATCCGCTCGTTCCTCGCGCCGGCGATCACGACCTTTGGGAGGCTCGGATTCCAGGTCGCCGCTGGATCGTCGGGCACGATTTCTACGGTCGCCGCCTTAACTCGCGCCGCGGGGTCGTCGGCGGCAGCGTCGATGTTGTCGAGCGGGGGAGTGGGGCAGATCGAGCGCGCTGAACTGGCCGTGCTCGTCGAGCGGTTGGCCTCGTTTCCGGATGCCGAAAGTCGGGTTGCCAACATTCCGGGGCTGGAAGAAAAACGATCCGATGTGATCGTGGCTGGTGCGGTGTTGCTCGAACAGCTCTTCGACCTGCTTGATATCGAAGTTTTGACGGTGTCGCCCTATGCCCTGCGTGAGGGGGTTTTGCTCGACCGGGTGCATGGCGAGGACGGTGGTTTTCATCACCTGTCGAACATTCGACGCGACAGCGTGTTGCGATTCGCCGACGCGTTTGAAGAAGATCGCCGTCACGTCGAACATGCGACCGATCTGGCCTTGCAGCTCTTTGACGACCTGGCGACGGTGCATGGTTACTCGTTGTTCGAGCGCGATCTGCTGGAGGCGGCTGGGTTACTTCACAATGTCGGACTGTTCGTCTCGCACGCCGCTCACCACAAGCACAGCTACTACATCATCAGGAACTCCGACCGCCTGGCCGGGTTCACGAATCACGAGATCGAGCTGATCGCCCAGGTCGCGCGTTATCACCGTCGTAGCGGTCCCAAATCGAGCCACAGCAGTTTCGTGGGGCTCGATGGTGGCGACCAGGATCGCGTGCGGCTTCTGGCCGGCATTCTGCGGGTCGCAATTGCCCTCGACCGCACCCGATCAGCGGCAGTTACCAATGTGCAAGCGGAGATCGTCGGCGACGATCTGGTTGTCATGGCGCAGATCGCGGACGGCGCGGATGCGAGTCTCGAGCTCTACACCGCCGATGAGCGCACCGCCGTGCTGGCACAGGCGCTCGGTCGTCCGGTGACGGTGACCACGCAGGCGTAAACGACGATGCAGGCTTCAACGACGATGCAGGCCGAAACGACGATGCGGGCCGAAACGACGATGCGGGCCGAAACGACGATGCGGGCCTGACCGCCGCGTCGTCGAGCGGTCTTTCTAGCTGTCTTCGGCCGGGTCGGCTTTGGGCGCCAGCGCAAGCGAGGCCGAGTTCATGCAGAAGCGCTCACCGGTTGGCTGCGGTCCGTCAGGGAAGATGTGGCCGAGGTGGGCGCCGCACGACGCGCAGAGAGCCTCGGTGCGAATCATGCCGTGGCTCATGTCGCTCTCGCGCGTGACCTTCGCATCGTCGATCGCCTGAACGAAGCTGGGCCATCCCGAGCCGGACTCGAACTTGTCGGTGCTCGTAAACAGTTCGTCGCCGCACACCACGCAGTGGTAGGTGCCGTCATCATGGCAATCGTTGTATTCGCCGGTAAAGGGTCGTTCGGTGGCCCCGTTCTGGGTGACCTCGAACTGCATCGGTGTCAGTCGCTCGCGGAGTTCTTCTTCGGTGAATGTCTTGCGCGTCATAGTGCGATCGTAGTCGAGGTGAAGAAAAACACCTGTTCGATCATTGACCGAACAGGCGTTCGAAAGTACACTGGTGGAATTCCCAGTCGCCATAGATCGCCGGGCTAAGCGAAACGCCACTGTGTAATCGCGAGTGCAATCGAGATTGTTCATCGAGAGTGTCACACCCGGTCAGTACGTTCGGTTCAGCTTCCCAAAGCACAACCACCACGGAGAGGAGCGCCCAAAATGGAGCGCGATAAAGCACTCGATATGGCCCTCAAGCAGATCGAGAAAAGTCACGGCACCGGTGCCGTGATGAAGATGGGCGAGAAGGGCATCACGCAGATCAAGGCGGTACCCACGGGGGCCCTGGCCCTCGATGTCGCCCTGGGTATCGGCGGCTTGCCCCGAGGTCGTGTCACCGAAATCTACGGTCCCGAGTCCTCAGGTAAGACCACCTTGGCTCTTCACGTGTTGGCCGAGGCGCAACGCAACGGAGGCATCTGTGCCTTCATCGATGCCGAGCACGCACTCGACCCGGTGTATGCCCAAGCGATCGGCGTCGATGTCGACGAACTCTTGATCTCGCAACCTGACACCGGCGAACAAGCACTCGAGATCACTGACACGCTCATGCGCTCCGGGGCCCTCGACGTCATCGTGATCGACTCGGTTGCCGCACTGACCCCTCGGGCTGAAATCGAAGGTGAGATGGGCGACACCCACGTTGGGCTGCAGGCTCGCCTTATGTCGCAGGCCCTTCGCAAGCTCACGGGCAACCTCAGTAAGTCCGACACGATCTGCATCTTCATCAACCAACTGCGAGAGAAGATCGGCGTCATGTTCGGTTCCCCCGAAACGACACCGGGCGGTCGAGCACTCAAGTTCTATTCCTCGGTCCGGCTCGACATCCGACGCATCGAATCGTTGAAGGATGGCGTCGAGGTCATCGGTAACCGCACCCGAGTCAAGGTTGTGAAGAACAAATGCGCCCCGCCGTTCCGGCAGGCCGAGTTCGACATCATGTACTCGAAAGGCATCAGTCGCGAAGGTTCGGTGCTCGATATGGGCGTCGAACTGGAGATGATCAAGAAGTCGGGTGCTTGGTACACCTACGAAGGTGAACAGCTCGGGCAGGGTCGTGAGAACGCCAAGAACTTCCTGCGTGAGAACCCCGAGATCATGGTGGAGGTCACCGACCGCATCATGCAGCAGGTGTTGCCGTCTGACGAACAACTCGCCGAGGCGGAAGCCGAGGCCGAGGGTTTCAGCGAAGAAGACGACCAGCCGATCTCGATCGACGAAGGCTGACCCAGCCCGCACTCGATCGACGGGTTTGCCGTCGAAAACAACCAAATGTGTCTATGACGACCGGCTCTGCCACGGCCTGGTTGTCTGAACCCTCAGCCGTCGCCCACCATCCCAGGGCGGCGGTTTTTGGGTTTTGCCTTGTGCCCAGGCGGTATGAATTCCCTAAAATGGATAACACATGCCGTTTCTCGAAACAGCTAGTGTTTCATGTGATGCTGCTCCTCGGTAGGCGGAGCGGCCGCAACGCCATGGAGGCACTATGTCGGTTTCCGACCGACGGGGCTGGTTTCTGCGCCCCGTTCTGCTGATCGGTCTCGTAGCTCTACTTGCGACCGGATTGATTCTGACGACGGGTGCCCCATCGGGTGCCGACGCCGGAGATGCGCCAATCACCGGCGCCATCCACGTCGACTACGACCGCGACGGAACGATCGACCCCGGCGAAGAATCGCTCGTCGATCGGCCAGCACTGACCCTCACGGCAAGTGATGGCGCTGGCTTGAGCGCCCCCTGTGTGCTCAGCGCAGCTGACGCCAGCTACGAGTGCGACGTCACTACCCTCGGCGCCGGTCCGTTCGTGCTCGAACTGAACGCAGGCGATGGCTTCTCAGACTCGTTCACCGGGCCCGACTACGGACCACTCGTTCAGCAGGTCGAGGCAGGCGGCAGCACGAACTTCGGCATCGTGCCGGTGTCGCAGTGCGCCAACTCGCTCTACGTGCCGTGTTTCGTCAACGGCGATCACGCTGCTCCTGGCGGCTACCAGGACACGCTTGTGTCGTTGCCCTACCTCGGCGGTGCACCCACGGTTCTCGCCACCAAGGCCCAGACCGGTGCCACCTGGGGCGTTGCTTACGACGAGTGGGAGAGCGTTCTCTACACGAGCTCGTTCCTGAAGCGCCACGCCGACTTCGGCCCCGACGGCGGCGGGGCCGTCTACTGGACCGCCGACAACGGCGGTACCTGGAACACGATCGACCTCACCACAGCACTCGGCCTCACCCCGATCAGCCGTGACCTCGACGGCGTATCCGGCAGCGAAACCTCCTACGACGCCGAAGCCTTCGGTCTCGTCGGCAAGTACGGCATGGGCGACATCGACCTCACTCCCGACGGCAACACGCTGATCGTTTCCGACCTCGGAACTTCGACGGTGCATGCCGTCGACGTGACCGCAATCGCCGACGGCGGGGCCGCCAGCCCACTCAGTGCCTGGGCCATCGGCGCAAATGGTTGCGCTGGCTCGCACCAGATCTTCGCAACGAAGGCCCTCGATGCTGGTAACGCCCTCGTCGGCGTGACCTGCACCGGCCCCACCGTTGCCGACCTCGCCGCCAAGATCGTCAATCTCGATCTCGCGAGTGGTGCCCAAAACGTCGTCCTCGACGTTCCCTTGCAGTACGCCCGCCCGTGCCCTGGCAACGACACCCTCTTCATTAGCTTCGACCTCTGCAACTCGGTCACGCCCAACGGCGACACGATCGTCGACGGTTCCTGGCTGCCATGGAGCGACGACTACGCCGACTTCGGCGTTATCGAGCGCAACGGTTCGGCTGCTGACGTGCTTCGTCCGCAGGCCATTCTTTCCGACATCGAAGTCACCGCTGACGGCGGCTTCGTCCTCGGTCTAATTGACCGCGGTAGCCACCAACTCGGTAACCGCAACTGCATCCCAATCGATGGTGCCCCTTGCCTTGAGGATGCTGAGCAGATCAAGTCGATCCAAATCGGGGACATCCTCCGGGTCTGCAACACCGGCACCCTCGCCGCTCCGTCATACGCCATCGAAGGCCAGGCCGGTTGCGCCACGAACTTCGCCACCGAGCCGGTGAGCTTCCCGACCGACCCCGCGATCGAGAACAACAACGGCCGTTATCGCACCGGTCCGTTCAGTGCCGACGGCGAGTTCTTCGACGACGTCTTCAACATCGCCGACATCGACACCATCGGAACTCCTCATGGCGAAACCGCCGGTGGCGGCCTCTTCATTGCCCCGTACAGCGACCTCGTTGTGTCCTCGGCCCTCAACCCGGAAACCACGATTGGTTCCGGTGGTGTGAAGTGGTTCGACGCCAACTCGGGCGCCGCCGTCAATGGCCAGAACCTGTACGTGGGCGTCGACAACCCCGACGACGGACTTTTCGCCAAGGCGGCCGGCATTGGCGACATCGAAGGTTGCCTCAACCCGATCCAGATCGGTGACTTCGTCTGGTTCGATACGAACCGCAACGGCATCCAAGACGGCGGCGAGCCCGCCATCTCCGGCGTGACCGTCACGATGACCGATGTCGACGGCCTCAGCGTCACCACGACGACCGACGCCAACGGCTACTACACCTTCGGGCCCGCCGATGGTGTCACCCCTGGCGCCACGTACTCCATCACCTTCGATGTGCTCGGCGCCGACAAGACGATCGGCGGACTTCCCAGCGGTGTCACCCCAGCGGACCTCGTTCCGACCATCGCCGATGCCGCGGGCGCCAGCGATCTTCGTGACAGCGATGCCGCTTCCGGCAAGATCAGCGTCACGGTCGGCGAGTCGTCTGACCACTCGCTCGATGCTGGTTTCACCACCGAAGCCCCGCCGGTCTACGACCTGGCGCTGAACATCACCGGCGATCAGCCGCTCGTCACCGTTGGCGACACGGTCAAGATGACCGTCAATGTCGAGAACCAGGGCGAGGTCAGCTCTGGCGACTACGAGGTCATCGTGTTCGTGCCCGAGGGCTTTGCTCTGGCGCCCGGCGCTGATGCCGACTGGAGTGACAATGGCGATGGAACGGCCACCTACGTCGGCGGTGATGCTGGCAAGCTCGAAGTCGACGAGTCGACGAGTCTGAGCCTGCTGCTGATTGCCGAAGCCCCCGGTGCAAAGGCGCACGTCTTCGCCGAGATCTCCGAGGACTCCGGCGATGACGTTGACTCGACCCCCGATGCCGTCAACGGCGGGTTCGAAGAGTCGCCGCTTGAAACCGACGACAGCCTCACCGCAGCGTCGGATGACCACGACTTCGAGTCGATCACGGCAACGGCGGCGCCGATCTATGACCTTGCGCTCAACATCGTGCCTGGCCCCGACCAGGGCACCGCGGTTCTCGTCGGCGACGACGTGCTCTATCACATCAACGTCGAGAACCAGGGCACAGAGTCATCCGGCGACTACGAGATCGTGGTCTACATCCCGGCTGGTCTTGAGCTGAACGATCCGGACTGGACCGATAACGGTGACGGCACGGCGACCTACGTCGGCGGAGACGCCGTGAAGCTTGAAGCCGACGACGAAGTGAAGATCCCCGTGAACTTCACCGCAACCGATGCGGGCTCCAAAGAACATGTCTTCGCCGAAATCGCCGGAGACAGCGGCGACGACGTCGACTCGACGCCCGACGCCGACAACGGACTGTTCATCGAATCTCCACTGCCGACGAACGACAGCCTTCTCGACGCCGAGGATGATCACGACTTCGAGACCATCACCGTGTCGACCGTTCCGGTCTATGACCTTGCGCTCAACATCAAGCCCGGTCCGGACCAGAGCCCGTCGGTCACGGTCGGCGACGATGTCGTCTACCACGTCACCGTCGTGAATCAGGGAACCGAGCCATCGGGCGACTACGAGATTGTGGTCTACATCCCGGTCGGTCTTGAGTTGAACGATCCGGACTGGACCGACAACGGCGACGGCACCGCGACCTACACCGGCGACGATGCCGGCGAGCTTGATTCTGGCGACGACGTCAAGATCCCAGTCACGTTCACGGCAACCGATGCCGGGTCCAAGGACCATGTGTTTGCCGAGATCTCTGAAGACAGCGGCGACGACGTTGACTCGACGCCCGACGCGACGAACGGCGGCTTTGACGAGTCGCCGCTGGACACCGACGACAGCCTCGTCGCAGCATCCGACGATCACGACTTCGCCACGATCACGGTGGTCGAACCAATCGCCACCGTTGTTGTGCCGTCGCCGACGCCGGAAAAGCGCATCTACACGATCACCGCAACGCCGGTGCCAACCACGGTTGCCCCCATCATCGTGACGGCGACGCCGGTCCCGGTCGTGGTCCCAAAGGCAAAGGCGACGGCCACGGCCGAACCGGCCAAGAAGGATGCAACCCCGGCGACGAAGGCCGCAGCAAAGACGGCAGCACCGCTCGCCGTCACTGGTAGCTCCTCGGCCATGCCGGTCTTGCTCGCTTCATTCCTCCTCGTTGCTGGTGGTCTGATCCTGCTGCTCTCTCGCCGTGAGCGAGCGTAAAACGCCAACGCCGATAGAGCGGAGCAGCCGATCCGGCACCGACCGTTGCAACGTGAGTGAAAGTACATAGAACCCGCGTGGTGGTCCCGTCCAGGGATTACTGCGCGGGTTCTTGCATTTGCTTCTCCAACTGGTAGCGTCTCGTCAGTCGGGCTGACTGGTAGGTACTCAGCTCGCGTAGATAACTGAGCCTGGAGGCCCAAATGTCGTCCTATTCGCCGACGTTCAGCGCGGATCGCCGTTCTGTTCGTGTCGCCCTGTTGGTAGGCGCCATCGCGCTGCTTACAACCGGTTTGATCCTCCTGTCTGGGACCCCATCGTCAGCCGACGCTGGCGATGCCCCGATCACGGGCGCTATCCACGTCGACTACGACCGCGATGGTGAGCTCGATCCGGGCGAAGAATCGCTCACTGACCGCCCGAACCTGACGCTGACCGTCTGGGACGTCGACAAGGGCAGCGCACCGTGCGCCCTGAACGCCGACGATGCCGGTTACTCGTGTGACGTGACGTCGATCGGCGCCGGTCCATTCACGCTGGTACTCGAAGCCGATGGCGGTTTCTCCGACTCGTTCACCGGAAGCGCCTATGGCCCAATGGTGCAGCGCGCTGACGCTGGCGCCGCGCTGAACTTTGGTATCGCACCACCGTCGCAGTGTTCTGCTGCCGGTGGCGGTGAGTTGTTCGTCCCGTGTTTCGTCGCTGGTGATCACCTCAGCGACACTGGCTACCAGGACACGCTCGTCACCCTCCCATTCGACAACAGTACGGCACCGACGACGATCGCCGAAAAGTCTGACACCGGAGCCATCTGGGGCGTCGCGTACGACGAGTACGAAGACATCATCTACACGAGTGCCTTCCTCAAGCGCCACGCCGACTTCGGCCCCGACGGCGCATGGGCCGTGTACTGGAGCGCCGACGATGGCGCGACCTGGCAGAGCTTCAACGCTGCGAGCGGAACCGCGATCAGTCGCGACCTCGCTGGTGTTGCGGCGAACGAAACCTCCTATGACGAAGCCGCGTTCTCGAACGTCGGCAAGTATGGCCTCGGCGACATCGACCTGACGCCGGACCGCAACACGCTCCTCGTCAGCAACCTCGCCGATAACACGGTCGAGGTCATCGACGTGACCGCAGTCGCCGGCGGCGGCGCAGCCGTGCCGGGGGCAACCCTCGCCGTTGGTGCCAACGGATGTGCCGGCGATCACCAGATCTTCGGCCTCAAGGCCATCGATGCCTCCACGGCCCTCGTCGGTGTCTCGTGCACCGGTCCGACCCAAGCCGACCTGCAGGCCAAGGTTGTTCGACTCGACCTGACCGATGGCTCGGAATCGAGCGTTCTTGATATCCCGCTGCAGTACTCCCGCCCCTGTGCCGGCACCGACTACACCGGCATCACCTTCGATCTCTGCAACGCATCGACCGCAAATGGCGACACGATCGTCAACGGCGCATGGCAAGCATGGAGCGATGACTACGCCGACTACGGCGTTATCGCTCGCCCCGGCTCCGCCGCCGACGTGGTTCGCCCCCAGGCTCTCCTTTCCGATATCGAGATCACCGACGACGGTGGCCTGGTCCTCGGCATTACCGACCGGACGAGTCACCAGATCGGTAACCGCAACTGCGTACCGGACGCTGGTTCACCATGCGTCGATTCCGCCGATCTCATCAAGACCATTCAGGAAGGCGAGATCCTTCGGGTCTGCAACACCGGAACACTTGCTGCTCCGGTCTACGCCGTCGAAGGCCAGGCCGGTTGCGACACGAACTTCGCAACGGTCGCCAACCCGGTTGCCGCCGACCCGGCCATCGATGCCAACAATGGTCAGTACGCCACGGGCCCCTACAGTGCCGACGGCGAGTTCTTCGAAGATGTCTTCAAGCCCGCCGACTTCGCGACCGACGGTACGCCGCACGGAGAGATAGCCAGTGGCGGTCTCTACTACCAGCCCTACAGCGACCTTGTTGTCGCCACGACGATGAACCCCGGCATCGAGAGAGGTGCCGGCGGCCTCAAGTGGTTCAACACCGAGAGCGGCGCATCAGTCGACGGTCGCAACCTGTACATCTATAGCGACGATGTCGATGGCGGTTCGTTCGCCAAGGCCGCGGGTATCCCCGATGTAGAGGGTTGCTTCAACCCAATCCAAATCGGTGACTTCGTCTGGTTCGATGCCGATGGCGATGGCGTCCAGAATGGCGACGAGCCAGCAATCGGTGGTGTCACGGTCACCCTCGTCGACAAGAACAACCCCGACGGGTTGACCTACACCACGACGACCGATGCGAACGGTTACTACACGTTCGGTCCTGACTCTGGTGTCACCGCGAACGGTTCGTACACGCTTTCGTTCGACGTCACCGGCGCCGACAAGACCATCACGGGTCTTCCCGCTGGTGTCACCGCAGCCGATCTCGTTGCAACGACGCCGAATGCTGGCGGCAACGACATGATCGACTCTGACATGGTCGATGGCTCGATCCTCTTCGATGCGGGCGATGTCTCCAACCACACCCTTGACGCTGGGTTCACCGTCCCGGTCGAAGATGTGTACGACCTCGCACTCGAACTCAGCCCCGCTCCTGACAGCTTGACGATTGTGACCGTCGGCGACGACATCGTCACCCACGTGGAGGTAACAAACGAGGGCAATGTCAGTTCGGACGAGTACGAACTCACCGTCTACATCCCGACTGGCCTCGTCTTGAACGATGCCGACTGGACCGACAACGGCGACGGCACGGCGACGTACAACGGTGATGACGCGACGAAGCTCGAGCCGGGCGAGTCGGTCAAGATCCCGGTCACAATGACGGCCGAAACCCCTGGCGCCAAGGAGCTCACGTTCGCGGAGATCTCCGACGACGCCGGTGACGATGTCGACTCGACGCCCGACGCCGACAATGGGGGCGTGGCCGAGTCCGAAGCCGAAGATGACCACGACTCGTCGACGGTCACCGTCGTCGCCGCCGATGTCTATGACCTCGCCCTCACGCTCACGCAGGCCCCCGACCAAGGTGCCGTCGTTAGCGTCGGCGACTCGGTCGTCCAGCACATCACCGTGTTGAATCAGGGCAACGTCAGCTCCGGCGACTACGAAATCACGATCACGATCCCGGCGGGCCTTGAGCTCGACGACGCGACCTGGACCGACAACGGCGACGGCTCGGCTACCTACAGCGGTGACGAAGCCGTCAAGTTGGAGTCCGGAGACTCTGTCAAGATTCCGGTAGCGCTGACGGCCGTGGCCGAAAGCGCCAAGGATCACACGTTTGCCGAGATTTCCAGCGACAGCGGCGATGACGTTGATTCGACGGCCGATGCCGACAATGGTGGCTTTGACGAGTCGCCATCGAACACCGACAACGACGTCGACGCAGACGAAGACGATCACGACTTCGAAACCATCACGGTCAGCGCCGGACCGGCCTACGACCTCGCCCTCAAGATCGAACCCGCTCCGGGCACCCCCGATGCGATCAACGTCGGCGACAATGTCGTACAACACGTCACGGTCGTGAACCAGGGCAACGTCGATTCCGGTGACTACGAGCTGACGGTCTTCATTCCGTCGGGCCTCGAACTCGACGATGACACGTGGACCGACAACGGTGATGGCTCCGCGACCTACTCCGGTGACGAAGCCGGCAACCTTGCTCCGGGTGAAGAGACCAAGATCTCGATCACCTTCACGACGCTCGCCGTCGGCGATCTGCAGGTGTTCGCCGAGATCTCGTCCGACAGTGGCGACGACATCGATTCGACCTCCGACGCTGACAACGGCGGCATCGCCGAGTCGGGGACCAGCGAAGACAACGATCTGGTGATGGGTGAAGACGATCACGACATCGAAGTGATTACGGTCATCATTGCGGGCAAGACAATCCGCACGATCTATAACTCGGTGCCAGTGCCGAACATCCCGCCGCCGACCATCGTGCCCGGCGTCGTCGTTCCGTCGTTGCCGCCGATCTTCGTAACGGCAACCCCGGTGCCGACTGATGCGGCCAAGAGCGATGCAGCCGCCGGAACGGTCAAGAAGGCGGCAACGCCGACCCCGACCGCCAAGAAGGCCACGCCGCTCGCCGTCACGGGTAACAACTCGTCGCTGCCAGTGCTCCTGGCTTCGTCGCTGCTCGTTGCCGGTGGCACCGTGCTGTTGCTGTCCCGTCGCCGTCAAGGTGAGATCTAGCCCCTTCGGGAGCTAAGCCGAAACAAAGTACAAAGACGAGGCCGCTGGCATTACGCCAGCGGCCTCGCCGCGTCACAGCTACGTTGAGTGCGGAGCCACTAGCCTGAGCGGGTGTCGAAGTACCTCCTCCGCACCTACGGGTGCCAGATGAATGAGCACGACAGCGAACGCATCGCCGGTCTGCTGGAAGACGACGGGCTCGAGGCGGTCGACGACCCGGCCGAAGCTGATGTCATCGTCTTGAACACGTGCTGCATCCGGGAGAACGCCGACAACAAGCTCTACGGCCACCTCGGGCAGCTCAAGAAGCTTAAAGAGACCAACCCTGACCTACAGATCGCGGTCGCTGGCTGTCTGGCGCAGAAGGACCGTGACCTGATTCGCGAAAAGGCGGGCCACGTCGACGTCGTGTTTGGCACGCACAACGTGCACCGGGCCGTAGAGCTCTTGCATGAAGCCAAAGAGACCGGACCGATCGTCGAGATACTCGAAGAGACCGCCCGGTCCGACCACGAGGCCTTTCCGTCGGCACTGCCGGTGCGTCGAGAGGTCGACTACTCCGCCTGGATGACGATCCAAATCGGCTGTGACAACAGCTGCGCGTTCTGCATCGTTCCGGCAGTCCGTGGACCGGAGATCAGCCGACCCTTCGACCACCTGGTTGCAGAAGCAGCGATGCTCGCTGACCAAGGAGTGACCGAGGTCACGCTGCTGGGCCAAAACGTGAACTCGTACGGCCGCGACATACAGCTGGCCCGTCGCCAAGCGGGCGAGGATGTGCGGGTGCGGCCGCTGTTCGCAGACCTGCTCAGCCAGGTCGGCGGCATCGATGGGATTGAGCGGGTTCGTTACATCAGCCCGCACCCGAAGGATCTTCGGCCCGAGACGATCGCCGCAATGGCCGACACCACGACGGTCTGCGAGATGCTGCACTTCCCGCTGCAGTCGGGGAGCAATCGAGTACTTGCTGCAATGCATCGGGGGTATACGGCCGAACGGTTCCTTCGTGGTGTGGCCGACGCTCGGGCGGGCATCGACGATCTTGCGGTCTCGACTGACATCATCGTTGGATTCCCCGGCGAGACCGATGCCGAATTCGAAGCGACGCTCGAAGTTGCCGCCGAGGCGCAGTTCGATAGTGCCTTTACGTTCGTGTATTCGCCGCGGCCGGGGACCGAAGCCGCTGAGCTGACTGACGATTTCATTCCGAAGGCGGTCACGAAGGAGCGCATGGAACGGCTTCGTGCGGTGACCGAGCGGTCGGCTCGACTGAAGCACGCGGCCCGTATCGGGCGCGTCGAGCGGGTGCTGATCTCAGGTCCGAGCAAGAAGGATCCCGCGGTACTCGCCGGCCGCACCCGGCAGAACAAGCTCGTGCACTTCTTGGCAGAGAAGCTTCGACCCGGCACCTATGTCGACGTTCGGATTACCGACGCCGGCGTGTCGTTCTTGCACGGGGAATTGGTCGAGGTCGTGGCGCTGCCTCGGCACAAGACCCGCATCCCGGTGGTGTCCGCCTGAGCGGCATGGAGCCTGGTCCACCGACTGGGCCGCGTCCGCCCATCGTGATCGTCGGCCCGACGGCAGTTGGGAAGTCGGCGGTTGCCCTCGAACTTGCTCGCCTCGACCCCAGCATCGAGCTCATCTCGGCCGACTCGATGCAGGTGTACCGCGGCATGGACATCGGCACCGCAAAGCCGACGCTCGCCGAGCAGGCCGAGGTGCGCCACCACGTGATCGACATTGTTGATCCATGCGACGACTTCGGACTTGCGCACTTTCAGGAAGCGGCGGTTGCCGCCCGCGCTGCGATCGAGGAGCGAAACGGTTGGCCCGTCATCGTGGGTGGCACCGGGCTCTACGTCCAGGCGGTCGTCGACGACCTCGACCTGCCGGGGCAGTTTCCCGAGGTGCGCACCGCCCTCGATGCCGAACCTGACGAAACCAAGTTGTACGACCGGTTACAGGCACTCGATCCGCTGGCCGCATCGCGAATGGAACGCACGAACCGGCGGCGCATCACTCGGGCCCTCGAAGTCACGCTTGGGAGCGGGAAACCGTTCTCGTCGTTCGGCCCGGGCATGACGGCGTACCCGGCGACCGAGTTTCGGCTCTATGGCGTCGACCGCGAGCGACCGGTGATCGACGCACGGATCGCCGAGCGGTACGAAGCGCAAATGGCGGCTGGGTTCCTCGACGAAGTGCGCGGCCTGCTGACTGCGGACCGGCCACTCTCGGTTACCGCCGCCCAGGCACTGGGGTACAAAGAGCTGATCGTCCATCTCCGCGGCGACGCCTCGGTCGAGGATGCGCTGGCGCTCGCCAACCAGCGCACCCGCCGGTTTGCTCGGCGCCAGCAGCGGTGGTTTCGCCGCGATCCGCGAATCACGTGGCTCGACGGAGCGGAGAATTCAGGCGCCCTCGCCGCTCGTGTGCTGGCAGACTTGCCGGTGACCAACCCTGAGCATTCCCAAAGGCAGCAATGACACTCGGCAGTAGGCAGGCACGCACGCTTGCGAAACATCACGGGCTCGGCAACGACTTCCTGATTCACTTCAGCGATGTGGTCCCGGAAACCGCGCCGGCGTTGGCGCGCTCGTTATGCCACCGCACCGAGGGCATTGGCGCCGACGGATTGGTCTTTGGGTTGACCGACGGCTCTGCCCATCAGTTCGTGCTGTTCAACGCCGACGGGGGGCGCGCCGAGATCAGCGGAAACGGTATGCGCTGTTTCGGACAAGCGCTGGCAATGCGCGACAGCACCACGGCCGCGTCCTACGACGTCCTGACCGACGCCGGCGTGAAACATGTCTCGGTCCGTTTGACCGATACGCCGGTCGGCGAGGTCACCGTCGAGATGGGCCAGGCCCATGCCGGCCCCGTCGTCGATACCGCGGTGATCGACGCCGCCGTCGGCGCAGCACAGGCCGACAGCGTCGACATGGGAAATCCCCACATCGTGATCGCGGTCGATTCGCCTCCCACGTTCGACATGGCGGTCGTCGGGCCTGCGATTGAACAGGCGTATCTGCCGACTGGCATGAACGTGCATCTGGTAGCGGCGAAGAACGACGAGGTCACCATGAATATTTGGGAACGTGGTGCAGGTGCCACCGAGGCCTGTGGCTCGGGTGCGTGCGCAGCAGCAGTTGTTGCGAATCGGTGGGGACTGGTCGGCGACGACGTCACCGTGACGATGCCTGGCGGTTCGGTCGGTGTGCACCTCGTTACCAACGATGGTCAAACGCTCGCTCGGCTCACGGGCCCCACGGCCTTCGTCGGCCACATCGAGATACCCGCCAACGTGTGGAAGCAGGCCAGCCATGGGTGAGGACGACTTCTCCGACCTTGAAGCCAAGCAGGAACCCGTCGAGTCACACCGTGGCGCGTTCGGTGAGTTCGGTGGCGAGCAACGAGCATTCATCGACCGGAGTTTTCGCGAGAAGATCGTGCTCGTGGGTGTCACGATGCCGCCTGACCGGCCCGACGCGACCGATCGTTCGCTCGATGAACTTGCTGCGCTGGTCGATACCGCAGGGGCCGATGCCGTGTCGCGTATCGTGCAGCGGCGCGACTCGCCGGACGCAGCCACCTATGTCGGCAAGGGCAAGGCTCAGGAGATTCGGACCGAGTCCGACGCTCATGACGCCGACACGGTTGTGTTCGACGATGAGCTTTCACCGGCGCAACAGGCGAACCTCGACAAGCTGCTCGATCGGACGGCGATCGATCGGACGGCGGTAATTCTCGACATCTTCGCTCAGAACGCCCACAGCCAGGAGGGCAAGGCGCAAGTCGAGCTGGCGCAGTTGCAGTATCGGCTTCCTCGGCTGCGGCGGACGGCCCGCCAGTTCAGCCAGCAGGGTGGTGGCATTGGAACCCGCGGTCCGGGTGAGACCCAGCTTGAGGTCGACCGGCGTCGCATCGTGCGTCGCATCCACAAACTCGAACGTGAACTGAAGGACATCCGGCAGCACCGTCGAACGCAGTCAAAGAAGCGGCGCCGCTCTGCGAACCACGCCGTCTCGATCGTCGGGTACACAAACGCCGGTAAATCGACGCTACTGAATCGGCTCACCGACACCGGCGTACTGGTCGAAGATCGGCTGTTCGCGACGCTCGACGCGACGACGCGTCGCCTCGACCTTCCGGGCGGTGAGCGGGTGTTTCTGACCGACACGGTTGGCTTCGTGCGCAAGCTTCCTCACCAGCTGGTCGAGGCGTTTCGGTCAACGCTTGACGTCGTCGTCGATGCGGAATTGCTCGTTCATGTTGTCGACGCGAGCTCACCCGACCCCCAAGGCGAGATCGACGCCGTGCACGAAGTTCTCGAAGCGATCGGGGCCGCCGACGTTCCCGAACTCATCGTGTTGAACAAGATCGACCAGGCCGATGACTACGCGGGCCTGGAGCTCGACCACCCGGGCGCGGTGGCCGTCTCGGCGTATACCGGCGAGGGAGTCGAGAATCTGCTGTACCGCATCGGTGACCGCCTCCGATCCATGACCGAACTCGTCGACGTCGTTGTTCCTTTCGAACGCGGCGAGATCATGGCTGCGGTCCATCGTTCGGGCCAGGTGCTGAGCGAACAGGCGACCGATGCCGGGATGCACTACCGAGTACGGCTCGATGAACCCTCGGTCGGCCGTTTCGCCGAGTTCATTCCACCGACCTCACCGACCGCAACATCGGCGGTTACTTCACCCACGACGACAACCCCAAACCCGGAGCCGTGATGACCGCGAACCCAGGGCGTACCGCCGAACCATACGTTCCGCCGCCGTATCCGTACGACCGCCTCAACACGCTGAAGCCGCGTGCCGAGGCGCTCGAAGGCGGGCTGATCGATCTCTCGATCGGGACCCCCCGAGATCCGGCGCCAGCGGCTGTCACCGCCGCATTGATCGGCTCGGGCACCGAGGTCGGGTATCCGCCATCGGCTGGCGTCGTCGATCTTCGTGACGCGGCGCGTGGTTGGTTCGATCGACGTTTTGATGTCGCGGTCGGTGCTGACGAGATCGCGGCATGTATTGGCACGAAGGAGTTCGTCGCCTCGACCCCGCTGTATCTCCACATGCGCGATCCGAGCCGTGACACGATTCTCTACCCCGAAGTCGCCTACCCCAGCTATGCGATGGGGGCGACGCTCGCCGGGTGCCGGGCGGTGCCGGTTGCCGTCGACGATCAGTGGCGGCTGCGCCTCGACGCCGTCGTTCCGGCCGATCGCGACCGGGCCCTTGCGATCTGGGTGAATAGCCCCGGCAATCCGGCTGGAGGTCTCGACGAACTTGACGTCGCCGCGGCGTGGGGCCGCGAGCACGGCGTCACAGTCCTGAGCGACGAGTGTTACATCGAGTTCACCTGGGACGGCCCAGGTCGATCAATTCTCGAATCCGGAACCGCAGGTGTCGTCGCGATTCACTCGTTGTCGAAGCGGTCGAACTTCGCGGGTGGTCGCATCGGGGTCTACGCCGGCGACACCGAGCTGATCTGGTACCTCTCGGAGATGCGTAAGCACGGCGGGATGATGCCACCTGGCCCGAGTCAGCAGGCCGCGATTGTGGCCTTCGGCGACGATGTCCACGTCGATGAGCAGCGGGAGCGGTACGCGGCGCGGCTCCACCGGTGTGCCGAGATTCTTCGCTCCACTGGTTTGACGGTCGAGCTGCCGTCGGGCGGCTTCTATCTGTGGGTCGCAGCCCCCGATGGCGATGCCTGGGCTCTGACCGAACACCTCGCCACCGTTGCTGGAGCGATCGTAAGTCCGGGCGAGTTCTATGGACCCGCCGGTTCGGGCTTTGTTCGCCTCGCCATGGTCGAGTCGCTCGACCGGCTCGAACTCATGGCGGCCCGGCTCGGCGTCAGCTAGCGGCGCCGTCTTCGCCTTCGGTGGCGACCCAGTCGCCGATTCGTCGCACCGCCTCGCTCATGTCGGCGGGTGCGCCCGCAAATGAGAACCGAACCGATTCGTGGCCCCGTTGCGGATCGAAGTCGACTCCCGGCGTTGCGGCAACACCGATGTCGGCAAGCCACGAGGCCGTCAGCGCTTGGCTATTGTCGCTCAGATGGCCCGTATGGGCATAGACGTAGAAGGCGCCGTCGGCTGGTGCGAGCCGCTCAAAACCGGCGGCACGAAGCCCGTCGAGCAGGATCCGGCGATTCTCGCCGTATCGGGCGATGTTGGCCGTGAGCTCGTCGTGGCAGTCGAAGGCGGCAACCGCCGCGATCTGGGAGAGAGTCGGCGGCGAAATGAACAGATTGGCGGCGAGGCGCACGAACGCCTCTCGCATGTCAGTGGGGATAATCATCCAGCCGAGGCGCCACCCGGTCATCGAGAAGTACTTGGAGAAGCTCTGCACGATGATGCTGCGGTCCGAGTAGGCCGCCGCGGTTGGCGCCGTCGTTCCGTAGCTGATGCCGTGATAGATCTCATCGGAGATGAGCCGGACCCCGTTCGCATCGCACCACGCCGTCAGGTCCTGCATCTCAGCGGCATGGATCATCGTGCCGGTCGGGTTCGAGGGGCTCGCCACAACCAGCCCATCGATCGGTCCGAGTTCCGCCAGGCGTGCCGGTGTGGGTTGGAAACGGGTCTGCTCGTCAACGAGGAGGTCGACGACCGCGACGCCAAAGGCCGACAGCATGTTCCGGTAGCAGGGATAGCCCGGTGATGGAACGACGACCCGGTCGCCGGGATTGAACAGGGCGAGGAATGCCAGCACACACGCTCCCGACGCTCCGGCGGTAATCACGATGCGATTTGGATCGATATCGAAGTCGTACCAGTCGCCGTAGTGCGTCGAAATGGCCTCGCGCAGCTCCGGCAGCCCGAGTGGTGTCGTGTACCCGAGTGGATGAGTGGCAAGTGCGTGAGCCGCTGCGTCCCGTACGCCTCGGGGAGCGGCCGTGGCCGGCTGGCCGACCTCGAGATGCAAGACATCGCCGCCAGCGAGTTCGATGCGTTCAGCAGCTCGCATGACCTCCATAACGATGAAGGGCGATATCTGCTCGGCCCGTCTTGACAAGCCCGGCGTAACGTCGTGATTTGGCACGGACGAAGTTTACGAGCGGGACTACTGTGACCCCGATGAGCCTTCTCTCTAGCGGATCGACCAACGAGGAACATCCCTCGT
>Ga0114956_1000117_pt1 | contig 47259 bp, 30 predicted proteins | sample MaitaG_FD_87304 | JGI IMG/M metagenome (GOLD analysis project Ga0114956, IMG submission 87304) | Marine algal microbial communities from Maine, USA - Maine_Asex2 metaG | ecosystem: Host-associated > Algae > Red algae > Unclassified | place: Maine, USA | collected 2015-01-05 | reverse complement strand
TCCAACTCCTGAGCCGTTACAGCAGAATTAGCTAATTGGTATATTCTATATCCTTCAAAATTATAAGAAGCTTCGTCATCTGGAATTTCTTCTGAAGCCAAGATGTCTCTTTCAGAATAACGTTCAAAAGCATTATTACTTGTAATGGAATCATTACTTAAAACAAGAATCAATTCTTGATCTAATTCTACACCACATAAGTCTGGTGCATCTGGTCCATCTATAATGTCAAAACAGTTATCAAATAAAGCTTGTGCTAAATCATCGGCTGCTCTTAGTCTAGACAAATCTGGACACGGGTAATCAACATCTGGCACCCAAACTACTCCAATTATCAACTCATTTCTTGCTCCAGGCTTTAATAATAGGGGCCCAGAAGCTTGCAGTGTCCGTCTATCACCAAACGGTAAGTTAGCCGTACACATACTCCATGCTTCTTGATCGTTTGGATCACCCGGCATAATAAATCTAGAAGTATCTATAGATCCCAGGTTGAATCCATTTCCACCAAAAGTCATGGCTGTACCATCTCTCCAAAATCCTCGGATATAGTTATAATATTCTTCTGCAATGTTAGGATCCGTAGTTTGTGGTTCTGGATCTCCAACTCCACCGTTATTATAGTAAATAAAAGAAGACATCCCTAACTCTACGATAGTATCTGCTTCTCCTGTATTTGCTGGAGGATTGACAAGCACTGTATCTCCTGCTATTATAGAAAAGTTTTTTGGGCCCAATGGTCCTCTAAAGTAATCGATTCCCATGTATGGTACTTTGTCTTCATACGTAGGAACCCCTTGCGTACAATTTGTTCCAGTAGAACCATCCAATGCATCCTCATTATATACAATGGCTAAACTTCGAGATTCATCACAACCCACATAATCATCTTCAAAACAACCTAAATCAGGATCTACCCACATGGCGAAATAACACTCACGGATATCCTCCCTTGCTCTGTTTATCAATTTATATCGTTGGAATGTCATATCATTGACCTCATCATTCGTTGCATATGCAAATGCTTGTACTTGTACTTCCATCTGTATCTGCTCCCCTTGCGTAAGTCTGTGAGGTGCTCCTGCATCATTATATATCCAAAAGATCATCTCATCTGGCAATAACTCTATTGCTGCGGCTCTGGTTGCAGGCTCGCATCCTCTAATTTCTATGATCGGAAAATCTCCTAAGCAAGGATTATATAATCCATCACCATCATCATCCCAAAAAGAACCTAATCCTTGTCCAGTATTTGGTAAATCAAATCCCCATCTTTCGAAGAAGAACGGATTACCCTTACCCGGCCAATACCTTACATTATCGGGAATGGAATCGCAGCTAAAATCTTCTCCAGCATTGATTGCATCATTATACTGATTGACAATATCTTTTATTTCTGTACCTAAAATGGTAAAGAATCTATCCCAATCATTACAAATTTCAAGATCTGTCTGTCCTGTAACTGGATCTAAAGGTCCAGAATAAAAATCTGTTCGACCACTTGTTCTATATGTAGTAGCGGCCATTTTTAAGTTTCCAGCTGGATCTAATCCTCCGATCCAAACACCTCCGGCAAATATGGAGGATACCTCCGTAATACCAGAGCCAACAGGTGGATTAGGGACGATGTATTTTCCATCTTGCAAATCCCACCAAACATCTCCTCCAGCTAATAATCTAGCTCGAACATTGTTTATGTTTTGATCTGTAGCGCCGGTTGCTGGTTGGCAATCTTCTCTTGCTGATATCACACTATTTGTAGTGGGTGCAATATTGCTTGGAGTAGTTTGTGCCTCTGGATTAATGTGAGCAAAGCCAAAGGAAGAAACGAGTCCAAAGAAGGTTACTAAGACTATATTTAATTTAGTATTCATCTAATCTTTGTTTATTTTTTTTAAAAATCTATCATTGCTCCTAAATATATTCTTCTTGGTCTAGAATAAAATTCAGGGTTTGCAACTCTCCAAGTGTAGGCAGCAAGAAAACTATCTACGCTCTTTCCTACAGTTTCTATTTGTCCTAATCTATCTTGGCCATTTGTTGACTGGATAAATCCATCATCTTCTGGACTACCTGTCACACCATATACACCAAGTGTATTTTTTCTATTCAATAAATTCTCAACTCTTAGATATACATTAAAAGCTAAGCCTTTTCCACTTTCTTTATTGAAATCTACTTTGAATTGCTTGTCTATTCTTAAATCTACATTGAAGAACCAAGGCAACCTTGCTTCATTGATAGTTTCTAATCCTGAAACAGACAATGGTTGTTGTATAGTTGTATACTGTGAATATGGTCTTCCAGAAACAGTTCTTAAAAGAAAATTCACGCCCGTATTAGCAAATATATCTGTATTACCTATTCTAGGACCATTGTATTGCTTACCAGAACTATATCTATAATCTATAGTTGCTGTTATGGCATGTCTTTCATCAAAAGAAAGAGGGAATAAAGTTCGTATGTTTCCTCTTTGATTTAATCCACTAGAGGAATTTGCATCAGAACCTGATCCATCAGCGAACTGCAATGTGTATGATGTATTCAATTGTAGATTCCCCGTCCTTCTCAAATCATAAGAAAATGCAAAACCTTTTACGGTACCAAAATCCAAATTGCTAAATGTTTGGTATTGATTGATTGGTGCCGGTAGGAAAGTGTAAAAACGAAGTTGGATCATATCTCTCATCTCCTTGTAATAAGCAGAAATTTTCACTGCCGAAGTAGAACTTACTTTGGATTGGAAACCGACCTCATAATCTACTGTTTTCTCTGGTTTCAAATCTGGATTTGAAGCAGGCAGATCTGCCGTTCCGAATCTACCCGGTACTTCCATATAAAAATAATCTAGCGCCGTTCCTCCTACATTTGATGGTGGTCTTTGTACCAATACATCATAGTGAGCAAAGAAACCTGCATCCTCTGTAATTGGAAAAGAGAAAGCAGCTCTAGGCATTATATTTAGTTCTGGTGTATAATCTTCAAAAGAAATACTTGGATCAAAACCTCTTTCTGTAATATTTCTTTCGTCTGGACTATTACTATATGATGGATAAACGATTTCTCCTCCAAATAGAACGTTTCCACCACTAGCAGCTGTTCCACTAGGCATAAACCAATCATCTCCATCTCTAAAAGCTTTCACCGTTGTAGATTCCTCTCCAGTTACATATACTTTGAAATTCGGATCTACTCCATCTGGTCTTATTTGACCTGTTCTAGAATAAAATTCTTCTGCTGTTTCTATATCATATAGTGAGTAAGGATCTCGTAATACTTTCGTATTTGCATCATATGCATCAATTCTAACTCCTAATCTTATTATGATATCCTTGTACTTAAATTTGTCTTGAATATATCCAGCCCAATAGATAGGTTGTAAGGGAGCAACATTGAATGTTCTTCTTCCATTTGCATCTGTTTGGGTAAAGAAATCATCGAATGTAACACCACTATCTAGCCTATTTCCTAAATAATCAAAACCAAAATAATTAAGTCCCAATCCTGGATCATTATTCAGTTCTCCTGCACTAAACATATCAAGAGTCAAATCATCTGGCGTTAGTTCATCTGTAAACACCCATTGGTCTAATGGGACACCTTGGCTGTCTCTAATCGATTTGAAAAATAGATTATCTTGAAATTGATCTTCTTGAGTGAAATACCCATACTGAGTGAAATTACCTACAGTTCCACTCGGTAATTGCTGCTCAAAACTTCCAACAACTTTGTCCGTATCTACACCATTAATATGCACGTTAGCATTCAATCTAGCTAACTCCCAAAGCCCCTCTGGCGCCATTGTCCATTCTCTTTGAGTTCTTTGTTCGTACATAAATCCAAATTGGACATTGTGTTTTCCTTTTTCAGAACCTCTAGGAAGTATGTCAAAACCACTATCTACATTTAGAGTATATCTATCTTCTTCGAATTTGTATAATCTATTATATACTCTACCTACGTTAAAATATAATCCATCATTTCCTTGACCCCATATACTATTTAATATTCCATCTGGTGTTCCGTTAAGATTATTAATTTGAGACAAGGCAAGATTTACTTCTGTATTTGGATTATATTCTCCCTCTTCGAAATTATATCCTTGGTGAGCCCAAACAGATCCATCAAAATCTTGTACTTCTTGACCTAGCCACAGGGACGTATCTGTCACAATACTTGCCGTTGGGATTTGATTAGTACTGACATTTCCATAATAACCATAGTTGAAAATATTTTCTCCATGTCTTACATCCTCCGTACTTTCGAATGACTTCTCATAACCAGCTTGAATTGAGTAAGAGGCATTTCTTACCACTCCTAAATCTTCATCTTCTGAGGCAAATCCTTGTCTACCTATTTTATGTCTAAATCTAAAATTTCCTCGATATCCATTTCTGTCATAAAAAGGATTATTGGTCCAATTCAATAATGACCAACGACTGTTTCCATCACTATTTCCACTTCTACCTCCTGTAGTTGCGCTAATGGATGTTGAGTTCACAGGTGTAAATTGATTGTGACTATCGAAATAAGATCCTGATAAAGTGATATCTACATTATCGGAGACTCTCGCATCTAATTTACCAGTGATATTGTAATCAGTGTCAGTTTCGTTAGGAGCTCTACTTACTTGTTCCCCTACATCCTCTAGCGTCAAACTTTCCGCAGTAGGAACAGAAGTTCCATTAAGACTCGTAACTGGATTGGCCTCTAATTCGGCAATTTTTTCTGCACTCAATCTATATTGACCTATGGCAGACGGATCATCATCCTCAATTCTCCTAAATTGACCAAAAAGCCTATAACCTAATATAGATTTTCCTTCCTTATTTTTAAATATAGGACCACTAATATTAGCAATTCCGAGATTGTATCCATAATCATCTAAAAACTCTGATGTCTCTAATTCCATTCCTCCTGAAAATTTGTCTGAAGGTCCTTTTGTTGTAATAGAAATTATTCCACCTGTCACGTCTCCATACTTTGACTCAATACCTCCTGTAATAACTTGTAATTGATCAATATCAGCTTGTGAAACGAAATTATTGATATTATCTCCGCTCACTCTGATTCCATCAACATAATAGTAGGTGCCGTCTTCCCTAGACCCCCTGACAGAAATCTCTCCATCAGCACCGGTGGATATTCCAGCAGTTGTTGCTGCTATTGCAGAAATGTTTCTTGTAGGAAGAGCTCGAATCTCTTCCGCTGTAATTGTACCCCCTTGTGTGGTATTATCAAAATCTATAAGTGGTTCTTTGTAGCCGACAACAACAATTTCTGTCATGGTGACCCCTTCGGATATCCCAACATTATTTTGATTGATTTGTCCGGCTTTTACAATAACCCCTTCTACACGTACTGTTTGATAACCAACGTAACTTACTTCTACGTCATAAGTTCCTGGATCAATATTGGCAAAGACATAATTACCATCCAAGTCTGTTTCTGTACCAGTATCTAGTACCCCATTCTTGTAAATCGCAACTGTCCCAAACAATATCGGCTCTCCCGAAACTTGATCAATAATCTTTCCTTCCAGCGAAGTTTGCCCAAATAAGGCCGCTGTGAATAAGATATTGATTATCAAAAAGGTAAGTCTTTTTAACATACTCGATTTGTTTAGATGATTTTTAACTATTAATTAACGCAATGTTACTAAAATACAGAGGTCTAACAAAATTTTTCATGTCTTGAAGTCTCAATGTAGACAGGATTAAAACATCAATAATTCCGATGAATTATCTTTTCTGCCATGACCAATGCAATTTGTTCTAGCGATTCATTCGACCAACCAGCGACGTGCGGAGTAAAAACCGCGTTTTCAAAGTCAAACAATGTGTCATATATTACTCGTTCATTTTCATCGTATAAGTCGGGCTTTTCATTTTCGAAAACATCCAAACATAGCCCACCGATAAGACGTGTCTTCATGCCTTGTATGATTGCATTTGTATCGACAACTTTACCTCTAGATGTGTTAATAAGCACAAATCCAGGCTTGCATTTATTAATAAAATTGTTATCAACAAAATGCTCAGTCTCATGGGTCAATGGCAGATGCAAACTAATTATGTCAGAATATTCCTGCAGGTATTCTAATCTTACTCTCTCAATATTAGACATACCTTTTGGAGATTCCAATAAGTATTTGTCGTAAAAGAGAATTCGATGTGCCCAACATGACAATTTTTCAGCAAAAGATCGCCCTGTGTTGCCTAAGCCGACAATACCAATCACCTTATCTTTTATCTCAAACCCTCTATTTTCCTCTCTTTTCCAGATTTTGTTTCTTACTTGTTGATCGGATCTATGGAGATTATTTGCTAAACTCAATAGCATACCTAGGGCATGCTCAGATACGGCATTTCTATTGCCCTCAGGGGTGCTGATTACGTCAATATCCTTTTCTTTGGCATACTCTAAGTCAATAATATCAAGACCTGAACCTAATCGACCTATGAATTGGAGCTGATTTGCCAAATCCATCAATTGAGGTGTCATTTTTATCTTACTGTTGATGATAATGCCTGCATATTCTCCTATAACACTGGCTAATTTTTTATATTGAAACCCAGGTTTGAACTCTACATCATATTCGGCTTCAACTAATTTTTCTATTAGAATTGGGTGTACTTGATCGGTAATTAATATCTTTTTTTTCTCCATAAATCATTGATTTCCTCATAATTACAAAATTTACAATTATTACTACGACTATTGCTTATCAGATTTTTAAAGAATAAATATCTTTGCCAAAATCTGAGATAAATGCCACGTGATACATCTATCAAATCTGTCTTAATAATTGGCAGTGGTCCAATCATCATTGGTCAAGCATGTGAATTTGATTATTCTGGAACACAAGCCTCTCGATCACTACGAGAAGAGGGGATCGAAGTGAGTTTGATAAATTCTAATCCTGCCACCATCATGACGGATCCCGTCACTGCCGACCACATTTACTTAAAACCTCTAACTGTCGAAAGTATCGTAGAAATTCTTGAAGAAAGAAAAATCGATGCAGTATTAGCAACAATGGGCGGACAAACCGCCTTGAATCTAGCCATTGATGCTGGAAAACAGGGTGTTTGGGAAAAATATAATGTTCAACTAATTGGGGTAGACCTAGATGCGATTGAGCTTACTGAAAACAGAGAAGCCTTTAAAAAGCATGTGGTAAGTCTAGGCATGCATGTAGCTCCATCGTTTATTGCTAATTCATTTTTAGAAGGGAAAGAGGCTTCACAAAAAATCGGTTTTCCTTTGGTGATAAGACCTTCGTACACGCTTGGTGGAACAGGAGGTGGCTTTGTCATGAAGGAAGAAGATTTTGATGAGGCTCTAAGACATGGACTGAACTCTTCTCCAACACACGAAGTTTTGGTAGAAAAAGCGGTGTTTGGATGGAAGGAATATGAATTAGAATTGCTACGAGATGCGAAGAATAATGTCGTCATTATTTGTACGGTCGAAAATCTAGACCCGATGGGTATTCATACTGGTGATAGCATTACAGTTGCTCCAGCCATGACTCTCTCCGATAAAGCTTTTCAGCAAATGCGTAATGATGCTATTCTTATGATGAGATCATTGGGAAATTTTGCTGGTGGTTGCAATGTACAGTTTGCTATAAATCCCGAAAACGAAGATTTGATCGCAATTGAGATTAATCCAAGAGTGTCAAGATCGTCTGCATTAGCAAGTAAAGCAACCGGTTATCCAATTGCAAAAATAGCTGCAAAATTGGCGTTAGGATACCATCTAGATGAACTCAAAAATCAAATAACAAAAACGACTTCAGCATTTTTCGAACCTACTTTAGATTATGTTATCGTAAAAATGCCTCGATGGAATTTTGAAAAATTCTATGGTGCCGATAATCTTTTAGGATTACAAATGAAATCGGTAGGGGAAGTAATGGCGATCGGTCGTACCTTCAAAGAGGCTCTACAAAAAGCTTGTCAAAGTCAAGAAAATAATCGTGCTGGTCTTGGTGCGGATAAAAAGGAATGGATTAAAACGGATGACATTCTTGAGCGTCTAGAAAAAGTAAGTGACGATCGTCTTTATCGTGTAAGAGACGCATTGAGACTAGGCGTTCCTGTCCGAACAGTACATAAACTGACTAAAATAGATCCTTGGTATTTATATCAAATTAAAGATCTAATCTCCTTAGAAGAACGACTCATGAAATTCAATGTAGCCGAAGATATACCAAAAGATTTTTTCAGAGAATTAAAAGTGTCTGGATATTCTGATGCTCAAATTGCTTGGATATTAAGAATCGAAGAACCAGAAGTGACACGCCAAAGAAAAGCTCTTGGGATAATTAGAACGTATAAAATGGTGGACACTTGTGCTGCAGAATTTGAAGCTCAAACGCCTTACTTCTATTCCACTTTTGATACGGTCAACGAAAGTATTCCATCGGATAAAAAGAAAATAGTTGTTTTGGGTTCCGGTCCAAATAGAATTGGTCAAGGCATCGAATTTGATTATTGCTGTGTCCATGGAGTACTCGCAATCAAAGAAGCTGGATTTGAGGCGATTATGGTCAATTGTAATCCAGAAACCGTATCCACCGATTTTGATATCGCAGACAAACTTTATTTTGAGCCTATCTATTGGGAACATATAGAGGAAATAATCGAGCATGAAAAACCAGAGGGAGTTATCGTACAATTAGGCGGGCAAACTGCTTTAAAACTTTCTAAGAAAATACAGAAAAAAGGAATTCCAATCATAGGTACTTCTTTCAATAGCATGGATTTAGCTGAAGATAGAGGTCGTTTTTCTGATCTATTAAAAGAACAAAATATTCCATATCCTAAATATGGTGCTGCCATAGATATAGATCAGGCATTAGAAATAGCCAATGAAGTATCTTATCCGGTTTTAGTTAGACCATCTTACGTACTGGGTGGTCAACGAATGAGAATTGTACTCAACGACAACGAATTGGAAAGACATGTTTTGAGTATTTTTAAACATCTTCCGGATAACCGCGTATTGATAGATCAGTTTTTAGAACGAGCACAAGAAGCAGAGATTGATGCTATATGTGATGGTGAGGATGTACATGTTATGGGCATTATGGAACACATAGAACCTGCAGGGATTCATTCTGGTGACAGCTCGGCTGTACTTCCACCTTATAGCCTATCCGAACACGTAAAAAACACCATGATTGAGTATACGCGTATCCTTGCTTTCGCATTAGAAATAAAAGGTCTCATTAACATACAATTTGCCATCAAAGGGGAAGATGTATACGTGATAGAAGCAAACCCTAGAGCTAGTCGAACCACTCCGTTTATTGCAAAAGCCTATCAAGTTCCTTATTTGAATATAGCTACTAAGGTCATGTTGGGTGTCAACAAATTAAAAGATTTTGATATCCAACCGATTCGAAATGGATACGCTATAAAAGTCCCGGTTTTTTCATTCAATAAATTCCCCGGTGTCGATAAGCAATTAGGTCCTGAAATGAAAAGTACCGGAGAATCCATCATATTTATTAAGGATTTGACAGATCCGTTCTTTAGAAAATTAGATCGTGAAAGAAGTATGTATCTTAGCAGATAGGAAACCTTCTAACAGCTCTAGTAGGAGTCAATTTGATCAATCAGATAGCAATGGATTTTAAATAAAACGATCAATTAAATCCGATCAAGCCATTTCTACGTATATTATATGGCATAACCAATGGTTTGTAATCGAAGAATTCAACAAAGAATAACTACAAGTACATATGCCTGAGGAGTAAAAATTAACCTAACTTGGATACAATAAGGTATCGTCTTGATTATTAAGTAGTTAAGTATTATGATGAGTCACTTCATAATGAAAGAAATTTAATTAATTGATAATCAACACAATACATATGTTATTTATACGTATCTTGTAGTTGGAAATAAAGAAATATAATTTGTAGTGTACCACTCAAAAGATAACTCATTGAAAATAGGACATTAAAACTGGAAATTGCCAATTTGGGTTAAAATTCGGGAAGTAAAGTAAAATAGTAAGAGTTATAAAAATATTAACACGTTTAACAATTGTAATTTTAAGCATCTTTAGAATATAGAACAAAAATCCACTGAAATTGACCAAAAACCATAAATTGTATACTTTTAGTTTCGTCTATGAAAAAAGTAAATGAATCAATACTAAATATATTAGTCTATTTCGATCTATTTGACCATCCTCTAGCTCCACAGGAAGTCCTAAATTTCATAGATATAAAAACAAATCTAAGCGATGTTATCGATGGTTTGGAAGAGTTGAGGCAACTCGAATTAGTATTCAGCGACGGTCAATTCTATGGTTTGTCTGTTGACTCCTCTCAATTTGATAAAAGAAATAAATATAATGATGCTGCAAATTCCATCATGCCTCTCGCTATTCGTACCGGTGAGATGATTTTAAAATTTCCTTTTGTGGAAGATGTATTTATTTCAGGATCGCTCTCCAAATATGTGATGGCGGCCGATAGTGATATAGATTATTTTATCATTACTAAATCAAAGAGAATTTGGCTATGTAAATTGATGCTTAAGTTTTATAAATTTTTCAAACTCAATAACGATAAAAATCATTTTTGTATAAATTACTTTATTTCCAAAGAAGATTTAAAAATTTACGAAGAAAATAAATATACAGCCATAGAGTTAGCCACTCTTATTCCGGTCACTAAATCGAATTTGAAACAACAGTTGGTCGAATCAAATTTGTGGCTAAAAGAAATCTTACCACAATATGAAATAGAAGACAATGGTTCCATAGACACAGTAGTGAAAACAAATGGGTCATATATAATCGAGAATTTATTTCCTGGTATAATTGGCACCCTATCTAACAAAGTGGTTAAGAATTTATCAATTACTCGGAATAAGATAAAGTATTTCTCATTGAGAAACTCTAAAGATTTTAAATTGATGATGCGAAGTACTGATCACCAAATCAAAGTTCACAATTCGAATCATCAAAGAAGGATTTTAGACTTATATACAAAAAAGTTAAAAGAAAAAAGTCTAGAGTTAAAACACGTCGCTTTAAATGCATAATATCTTAATTACAAATTCTTATTTCTATAGATACGATTCTAAACAATGGGAATTTGCACAACCTTATGCACCACTAGGTACTCTTTATGCAGCAGCTGTATTAAGAAAAGAAAATTACAATGTTCGTTTCTATGATTCTTGTCTCGTTGAAGATCATTTAAATATTGAGCCCCAATTTGATGCTTCCCAAAAAGTATTTGTTATCTACGATGATGGCTTCAACTATCTTACAAAGATGTGTCTCACTAAAATGAGAGAAGCTGCCTATGACATGATTAGACTAGCGAAAGAAAGGAATATCATAGTTATTGTCAACAGTTCTGATTCTACAGATCACTATGAAAGTTATCATAAGAAAGGTGCAGATTTTATTATCCATGGTGAGGGAGAAGGCACTCTTGTAGAATTATGTAATGCCATACATGAAGGGACCAACCCTTATAGCACACAGGGAATAAGTTACATAATAGAAGACACCATTGTAAAGAATGCACCCCGACCTGTAAAACGTGAATTAGATGATCTCCCAATGCCCGCATGGGACCTATTAGATGCGGAGCCTTATCGTAAAATATGGGAAGAACACCATGGATACTTTACCATGAACATCGCCACGACTAGGGGTTGTCCCTACAAATGTAATTGGTGTGCAAAGCCCATTTATGGTAATCGGTATAACACTAGAAGTCCCGAGAATGTAATCGCAGAAATGGCGTTTATAATTGATCGATTCAATGTAAATTACTTCTGGATGTGTGATGATATCTTTGGATTGAAGCCCGGTTGGGTTCAAAAATTCAAAGAACTAAAAGAAGAAAATAAATTACAATTTAAATACAAAATTCAGTCTCGTGTAGACTTGATGCTTCAGGACAATAATCTTGATGCATTAGCAGAAAGCGGTGCTGATATGATATGGGTAGGGGCAGAAAGTGGATCTCAAAAAATTCTCGATGCTATGGATAAAGGGACCCAAGTAGAACAAATCTATGACGCTACAAAAAAGCTAAAAGATAGGAATGTAAAGGTGGCTTTCTTCCTCCAATTTGGATATTTGGACGAAACCATGGAAGACATTCGTCAAACCATAAAAATGGTATTAGATCTTATGCCTGATGATATTGGAATTTCAGTATCCTATCCTTTACCGGGGACTTCGTTTTATGATAAAGTAAAAAATGATTTGAACCATAAGGCAAACTGGAAAGATTCTGATGACTTAGATATGATGTTCCAGAATACTTATCCACCTATTTTTTACAAGACACTACATCGATATGTACACAATCGGTATCGAATCAAAAAAGGAATTCTAAGCACTAAAAATATGATGAAAGCTCCAATTTCATCCCTAAGTTCAAATTTAAAAGACATTTTAAGATTAATCTATCATTCTCCTCAAGCATTGTACAACGAAGTGCTACTTCGTAAATATGCGAAAGTAAAGCCGTAAAATAAATGTCCTCTTTTGATAAGGCCGCAGCTACTTATGATTCATCTTTTACCTTTTCCAAAATTGGCATTTCCCAACGCAAAAGAGTATGGTCTTATCTAGACAAAATCCTAAATAGAGATAAGAAATTATCTATTTTAGAATTGAATTGTGGCACAGGAGAAGATGCCCTTTATTTTGCAAAAAGAGGTCATTATGTTATCGCGACGGACCTTTCTACTTCCATGTTAGAAATGGTCAAAAATAAAATACCAGATGAATTAAAAAAGCATATTAAGACTCAGTTTTTGGATCTATTGAAACCAATTATCGACGAAGAGAGCACCTTCGATTTGATCTTTTCCAATTTTGGAGGTTTGAATTGTCTTTCTTTTGAGGAGATGGAGCAAATTGCCCAGTTTATCGAGCAGAGGTTGAATAAATATGGGGATTTTGTGGCTATCATCATGCCAGAAAACACTTCATTGGAAAAGTTATTTCGAATAAAAAAAGGTAATATAAATGAGTTTCAAAAGCGAAACTCCAAAAAGCCTCTGTACGTAAATGTAAATGGAACTTCTGTTGCCACCTATTACTATAACCAAGAAAGCATGAAGTCCATATTTAGTAGGATGAAAGTCATCGAAACAAGAGCAGTAGGATTTATCCCTTCGTATCTAGAAAAAAGTAAATTTTTACCCATCTTTAGGCTTCTTGATTTTGGGAGCTTATTATTTAACTTAAATCCCAACAAAGCTGACCACTATTTGATTCACTTCAAAAAAACGATTTGAAGATATTATTCACACATGGGTATTTTATAGCTGAGGACGAAAAGGAGCAAAAAATCATGAAGCCTTATCCACCGCTGGGCATCTTGTATATTTCTGCTTGGCTTGATCTACACAAATATGAAAACGATGTATATGATACAACCTTCTCGACCTTTGTATTACTTAAAGAATTCCTCATAAAAGAAAAACCGGTCATCATTGCTCTTTACACTAATCTAATGACAAAGCTCAACGTCATTAACATCATGGATTTTATAGCTGAGCACTTACCTCAATCTGTTGTCATTATTGGAGGTCCTGATGTGAGACATAACCAAGAAGGATATCTAGAGGCTGGAGCTCAGGTATTAGTCATCGGTGAAGGAGAGCAAACCATGCTTGAAATCGTACAAAGCATTGAAAAAGGAAATAAAACTGAATTTGGTCATATAGATGGAGTTGCCTACAAATCAGGTGATGAAATCATTCAAACAAAAGAAAGATCGAGAATTAGACCTGTAGATGATTTACCTTATCCCAATCGGCACAAAATAAATATTCAACAATATCTAGATACTTGGAAGCAGCACCATGGACAAAGTGCTATGACCGTAAGTACACAGAGAGGTTGTCCTTATACTTGTAAATGGTGCAGTACTGCGGTCTATGGTCAAAGTTATAGAAGGCGATCTCCTGATATAGTAGCAGATGAAATCAAATACATCAAAGATCTATACAATCCAGATACAATTTGGTTTGTAGACGATGTTTTTTCTGTGAGTCATAAATGGATCGAAGAATTCAAAGATGAAATTATTAAAAAAGATGCCCTTGTGCCATTCGAATGCATCACTAGGGCAGACCGGATGAATGAGGATATTGTGGATTGGTTACAACAGGCTGGTTGTTTTCGAATTTGGATTGGTGCAGAAAGTGGTTCCCAAAAAGTAATTGATCTAATGGACCGGAGAGTTGATGTAAATTATGTGAAAGAGATGATCCACATGACCAAAAGAAAAGGTCTTGAAGCGGGTACTTTCATCATGTTGGGTTATCCAGGCGAAACAGAAGAGGATATCCAAGATACCGTGCAATATCTTAAGGATGCAAATCCAGACTTCTTTACTATTACCATTGCCTACCCAATAAAAGGCACCTCTTTATATCAGGAAATTGAAGCTAAACAAACCAATGAACTGGATTGGATGCAGAGCACTGATAGAGACCGTGACTTTGAAAGAACCTATTCTAGAAAATATTATGAATATGCCGTGCGATGGGTTGAAAATGAGGTAAATTGGCACAAAGAACTTTTACTGAATAATCGTCTTAATCTAAATTCGCTTAAATTTAAACTTAAATCTTTGGTCCTAAGAAGTTTAATGAGATTTGCTAAATGATCCTCGACTTATTTATAGATGGGCTTTATTGATTTGTAGCAAATCGATCACTAGAGGTCATTCATTTGATCAATTTAAAATAAATAGAGATTCAATTTCTTTCCAAAATAAAACATCTAATTAGTAAAAATCAGCATTCGCGGATGTGGGTGTTACCACTATTGGTTTTTGCTTTCATGTACTTGTTTAAATCCTATTTCTTTCCCATCCATGATTTTGCAAATTACTATTTTGGTGCTTTTTCGATCGTCCATGATTTTTTTAGTATTGATATCTATAATGCATTAAACTTTAATAAAGCACTGGAAAACAAAGGTTTTGAAAATATTTTTGTTAGCTATTATCCCAACACTCCTTTTCTTTCTTTCTTCTTTTTACCACTATCGGTTTTGGACTGGCCTTTCGCCAAAATTCTTTTTAATTTATTGGGGTTCGTTCTCTTCCTTTATACCCTTACTGTTTTTATAAAAGAGTACTCATTGCCACATATTGTTCTGTTGCTAATTCCTTTATTCTTCTTTATTCCTATTAAGAATAATATACTCTTTGGCCAGATGTACTTACTTATCTTCTCTTTAATGGGCCTAGGTTTTATCCTCTATATGAAAAATAAAAAAGCCATAGCCTCCATACTTTGGGCTGTCTGCATATTATTAAAAGTATTCCCTATTGTCATTTTACCTTGGCTTATACTTAGGAAAGATATGAAAGGAACAAGCATGCTTATTCTTGCGTGTGTCAGTCTTCTGTTACTTAGTGTTCCATTCTGTGGTGTTGAATCTTGGAGTTATTTTTTCTCAAATGTTTTTCCGGATTCAAGTGCTGGAATCATCTATGATGGATTTACCCCAAAAGCAAAGTCTGCTCTCATGCTTTTCAAAAATACTTTTGTATACGATTCACTATTAAATCCTAGTCCTATAGTCAATAGTACTTGGATGAATATTATATCTTTACTCGCCTATAAGTTTTTTATCGTAGGGACATGTGCTTCCGTAACGTTATCGAATACTTTAGGCCTGGAAAATAAACCTATTGCAAGTTTCAGTCTCTGGATGGTAGCAAGTTTATTGATTGGTCCTACAAGTAGTTCTTATTCACAAATATTGTTGTTGTTTCCTCTTCTTAGTATTTTTAATAATTATAAAGCAAGCGAAAAAGTACGGACCATTATTCTTATAGGACTAATTTTTATTGCAGCGAATCTCCCTATGCATTACTTTTATGAGCTTCCATTGTTTTTGAAATTTCCAAGAGTCTACACGTTAATTATTCTTTTTCTAATGTTATCCATTCCGTTGTATAAAAAAATTAATCCACTTCTTTTACTTAGTCTATTTAGTTTTCTTTTAGGAAGTCAACTCTTAAGTAAAAAGGGAAATTCCTTATATAAATATGTAGATTCAGGAATAAATTATCCTGCTATGCTGACCGATTACAGCATTGAAAATGATACTTTGAGTTTTTATCATTGGACAAATAATGGAATAGAGAAAATAAAAACACAGCTAAAATTACAACTTGTAGATTCTCTGAAAGTAGACATTGTAGATAATCAAATCTTCTATCAAGGAACTCCAATCACAGACAGTCCTGATTCTAAAATAAAAGCGCATGTAGTAGACTCCAACAAAATTATCTTTCTAACAGACTACAATCGTGGCCCTGGGTTTTATTCACTTAGACAAATTGATTTACCATCGAATTAATCCAATACAAAAAACTTATTAGATACCACACTCTTGATCGAATGAGGTATTGGAATGCGAAGAAAATCCTTCGTGGCAAGGAGGTGCCGGTTGTTGTATATACCATGGCAAAGGTGGCATCAACTTCTATATACCGATCTATTCTATCTAAGACTTCTATCCCTACTTTTCATATACATTCGCTCGATAGTGAGAAAATTGTGGAATCAATCGAGCTTTGTAAAGAAAACGATTTGGTGCCTGACAGTAGAAGTCCTGGAGACTTAATCTATGCTAAAATAAAAAGAGATGCGCCCATAAAAATTATCACATGTGTTAGGGAACCTATTGCTCGTAACTTATCTGCTTTTTTTGAAGCTTTTCAATTCCATACTCAATGTAATCCTCGGACGTGGAAGGGAGAAACTCAAGACTTAGAAGATATCTTTTATAATAAAATGAATCATGATCTACCGATTCAGTGGTTTGATGATGAGTTCCTACGAATGCTTGGCTTCGACATTTACTCCATCCCATTCCAAACGAATAAGAAATATCAATTATATAAATATAACAATATTGAAATACTTTTATTACGTACTGATTTAGCCAATACAGAAAAGGAAAAAATAATTAATCTATTTATTGAACCAAATAAACTTTTTTTAAACAATTACAATGAGGGCAAAAATAAAATTTATGCCACCCTATATCGAGATTTTCGTAATGAAATTTCTTTAAAGTATTCTTACCAAGAAAAACTTCTTCAGAGCAAATACACACAACATTTCTATTCCCACAAGGAAATTGATTCTCTTTATAAAAAGTATAGTAAAAATAAATAGGATATCTATAGTTGTAGGTAGTTATAGGTGGTTATAGGAAAGCGAGAGACTACTCGGTATTTGTTACAAAAATTAAGATTATATAGAAAAGAAAGTGGTAAAACATCTGTCTCAAGAAAGGCTTATATTAATTTTGAATCAAAACATATCATAAGAATATACAAACCACGTCTAGGAAACAAGTAAAAAGAATATTTGAAAAATTACATCATCGATGAATTCAATTATCAAGTTTTAATATGAAAGATTGACTAAAATATAGGGAGTTTATGGGTCTGTAGGTTTTCTGCAGATGACGAAGTATTCTATGGGAATATTGAAGGAATAAATGATCTTGTGACCTTTGAAGCAAATACGGTTACAAAGTTAAAGTCTGCATTTAAAGAGGCAGTCCAAGATTATATTGAAGTATGCTCTGAATAAGGTAAAGAGAAATTAAATCCTTCAAAGGAAACTTTAATGTTAGAGTAAATCCAAAACTTCATTCCAGAGCTTTTGAAAGTGCACCTAATTGAAGGCAAGACCCTTAATCAATTTATCAAAGAATAAATTGAATTGAAAATTAGCAAATCAAGTGCTAGCCTTTAACTTTTTTAGGGCATTATATTTGTTTAAATCATGGATAAGTACGAAAGTTTTACATCCTCATTTTCAAGAAAATAATTAATTACTAAATACTCTCAATCAAGCAACAAATTAACCGTGGTGTTATCTTCTTCTCTTGATAAGTGCAAGTTTTTATGAAAATCTAGAGTAGTGTATTTACGCTGAATTACAGAATCTAAATGCAACCCATAGAATCCATATTCTTCGTTGGCTTTTATTTGACTTGAGTCGATTGATAATTCGATGTTAAGTAAGATACTCTCTGCCTTTAGGCGATCCAATGTTGGTTGCTCGTATAAGACATATAATAGTTCCGCCAAACTATGATCCTTTAGGTTTTTCCAATAAAATAAAGAATCCCCATTTATTTGCTGTCCTCTCAATAAACGATTTTTCTTTTTGACTAAAGTTTGTAATCTTTCCAAATTTTGATAACCTTCTACATTGGTCTTTGCTTTAATTAGGGGCGCTACCATAGATTCATGACACCACATACATTTAGCAGGTTTTCCTGCTCTGCTTATTTCTTTGTTTCCAGCGTTTTTCAAATTTCCTTCTATGTCATATACTGCAAATCTTGGCTGACCATTTTCCATAAAATCAAACACTTCAATCTCTTCTGTCTTAAAATCAGAAGGAATTAATCCATGCCCTTCTTTTGCCATAAACGCCATGTCGTAGATGGAGTCTGACTTGGCAATATTGAGGACTCGAATTCCATTTGCAACAGCCGACTCCCCCGGCAGTAGGAGAAAGTCATCTTTATTATCAAACTTGTATTTGGATTTAAAGTCCTCTAATTTCTTGGGGACTCCGGTGATTTCGTAATAGTGCCAACTATTGTTGAATGTTTGCATGACAAAGTAGCCCAAATCTATACTCTTATATTGCTTGTACTCATCCATTTCCTTCATTTGCTCAATGAGACTTGTAAAAGCTTTGGTTGCTTGTAGGCTAAAGCCTAGCTTATCTAATTTTAACGTTAGAATATTAGAATCTTGCCAACTTATGGCTTCCTTGTAGTAATCATTTTCATTTGTTGCACCCAAGTAAGATAGAATCCATTGAAGACCAATAGTTGCTTTTTCGTGAGAGTCTCCGGGATAGGATTCTACCCATCGGAGATCAATACTTAGGTCCGATTGATGCTTTTGAGTATTACAATTTCCAAGTACTAAAATAAGTACCGCTAAAGCTAATGTGTAACAAAATGTCTTAAGTATCATCTAGTATTTATCAAGAAAATAAACTTTAATCTAAGTTATTATTAAATATTTTAGCAAAGGCTTTAAATAAAATTTTCTACTATCTTTTATTCTTTAAAGTCATAAACTGGTAGGTAATTCCTATAATAATGGATTCTTATTTTAATGTCCTTAGGATCGATCTCCTCAGAATTATTTATCCTATTTTGCAAAATTTTAAAGCCTTTATTAGCGAAAATATATTATATTATTGTATCCGTAATATTTTTACTATATCCAATGATGTTTCGAAGTTACAGCTCTTTGTTTTGACTGATCAATTAAATTTTTATTCTAAGCTATTCAATATAAACGTCTCTCACAATTATACACTACTAAGAATTTATTTTGAAAAAAATTTTCGTGACTATAATAGCATACTTTCCTTCCAAGAAATCATGGTTTAATAAGCTACGTTTGGCAAGTAGGAAGTTTTTCAATATTGATTATGAAAAAGATATTGACCAAATACCTGACTTCTAATTAACAAAGGATGTTTGGCTATAGATATAGGGGCTAATAGAGGTGATTTTACCCAATCATTGATCTCTAGAGGATTTAAAGTCGTTGCATTTGAGCCTAATCCTATTCCTTTCAATATAATGAAGAATCAATTTAGAAAAGAAAGTCCTATCATTTTGCACAATGTAGCATGTGGATCTAAAATTGATTCACTTCCACTATATATACCTTGTTATAAAGAATATAAAATAGAAGGTTTGGCGTCTTTTCATAAAGGACAGGTTTTGGATGTTTTGAAAAAAATTCGAGAACTGAAACCATTTTTCTTTTATGATGAAAAATACGTACATTGCCAATCCATCAAGGTAAAACTAGTAAGATTAGACGATAATAAAATAAAGCCTGATTTTATAAAAATAGACACAGAAGGTCACGAATCTGAGGTAATAAAGGGTTCATTGGCTACTATTCAATCTTCAAAGCCAGTTATATACTTAGAAAATCCAAATGAGGCGACATTGACACTATTAATCCAATTAGGATATCAAATTAGCTTCCAAGGAAAAAATAATCAAATATTAATACCTAATTCTTCTCTAGATTAATAAGCTAGAAAATAATACTTTTAGCATCGAATATAAAACATGAGTAAAGTCCTACTATTTAACCCAAGAGCTGTTTCCAATAAAAACTATAGAATACCCAATTCTATCCTACAAGTAGCTGCATCTATTGACGGGACTTTTGATTGGGTCATTGTAGATGGAAATAGAGAAGAAGACCCTTGGAGTAAAATTAAAACCTACTTTGATACAGGGGAGGTGAAGTACTTTGGTTGTACAGTTATGCCCGGACCACAATTAAAACAAGCCATTCCATATACCATTAAAATCAAAGAATTATACCCTGAAACTAAGATCATTTGGGGTGGTTACTTTGCAGCGAATCAATATGAGGTAGCACTAAATAGTGGATATGTAGATTTTGTCGTTAATGGTCCTGGAGATCATGCTTTTCCTTTCTTACTTGATGCATTGGAAAACAATACACCGTACGAATTTATTCCAAATCTAATATATAAAGCTCCTGACGGAAACTTATTGAAAACCAATAAGGAAACGCTCGTAGATCAAGACACTCTACCCCAACTACCCTATAAGAAACTCAATGAATTTTATTCTATAAAGGGTTATCTAAGACCAACGCATTTAGGTAAGGAAACCATCGCCTACCACTCAAGTTTGGGTTGTCCATTCAAATGTTCTTTTTGTGCAGTTGTCCCAATCTATGAGGCTAAATGGAAAGGAAAATCAGCAACAAAAATATATGAAGAAATTGAATATATTTTAGATAATCATGGTGGTGATGCGATAGAATTTCATGATAATAATTTTTTCGTTTCTGAAAAAAGAACCGTTGAGTTTTCGAAATTAATCGCTCCGAAAAAATTAAATTGGTGGGGTGAAGGTAGGATAGATACCATCGATAAATACAAAGATGAATCTTTGGAAATAATGAGAGAAGCAGGATGCAAGATGATATTCTTGGGAGCAGAAAGTGGAAATGATAGCATACTTGACGACATAGATAAAGGAGGAAAACAAACTGGACAACAAATCAAAGAGTTTGCTGATCGTTTGAAAAAATTTGACATTATACCGGAATATAGCTTTGTATTAGGTTTTCCTGCTGATTCAGACAAAATCGTAATGCGACAAATAGATGAGGAGATAAAATTTATAAAAGAAGTAAAAGAGATTAACCCTAACACAGAAATTATCATCTACTTATATAGTCCGGTTCCGACAGAAGGTTCAGATTTGTATAACAAAATTATAGATGCTGGGTTTTCTTTTCCACAAAAATTAGAAGATTGGCTTTCACCTAGTTGGGAGAATTTTGATCTCAGAAAAAATCCGCTCACACCGTGGTTGACTTCAAAAATGGTAGACAAGGTGAAAAACTTCGAAACAGTAATTAATGCTCGTTTCCCAACGTCTACTGATCCAAAAACTACCAATCTCCAGAAAAATGTCATCAAACAGTTAGCTAGCTTTCGGTATAAATATGACATCTACAATTATCCATACGAGCTCAAAATACTACAAAAATATTGGCTGAAATATCGTCAACCTGAAATCGAAGGTTTTGCTTCTGAGTAAATTATTTAGTAAGTTCAATAGGCTGATCACTTCATTTCGCTATTCCATTATAAAATGGCATTATAGAAAGACGCGAACCGTTACAAAAAGAGGACTTACATTAAATATTCATCCAACTGTCTTTCATCCAACTTATTATTTAAGTACAGATATCCTTCTTGATTACATACGCTCTCTTAAGTTAGAAGATAAACACATATTGGAATTGGGTGCTGGGAATGGTCTTATCTCTCTTTTTCTAGCAAAAAACTCTAACAACACAATCTATAGTTCTGATATTAATCACATAGCGGTAGAAGGTCTCATAGAGAATGCTAAGACAAATAATGTTGTAGTAGAAACTTTTCATTCTGATTTATTTGATGAAATTCCTGCTCTGCCTTTAAATTACATTTTTGTAAATCCACCCTACTTTCAAAGAGAAATAAAAACTGTAGATGAATATGCTTTTTTTGTTGGACCCAATTATGAGTACTTTAAAAAATTTTACAAGCAAGTAACTCCATATCTAAAACTAGGGACTGTGGTAATACTAATCCTTTCTGAGAACGTAGATATGGTCGCTTTGAATTCAATTACAAAGGAATATAATTTATCATTGAATACCATTTTTAATAAGATTGTGAAAAAAGAAGAATTTATAATTTATAACCTAACTATGCTTTAATCATCAAAGTTTGTTTCGATAGTCTCTGATTCATAAGTCTCTCTCATTAGGGCTCAACTCTCAAGCTCAATTTTCATTTTACTAATTCGATCTATAAGGCTTTCCGAACTTAGTTTTTCACGACTTAAACGGTCCACTATAATTGGAAAAGAAAATGGGCTTGGTTTTGAAGGTTTCATTATTACAATTTCTTGGTTTTGTATTCTTTCCAAAGCCTCTCTCATTCTAGCTTCTTCTAATTGAAAAGTCATCACTTCTTCATGCGTCTGTAGGTACAAAAGATTATCCGGCTCATATTCTTTAAATACTTCGAATAACAACTGAGCTGAAGATTGTAGATGTTTCTCTCTTTTTTGCTTACCAGGAAATCCAGTAAAAATCAAACCACTAATACGAGCTATATCCCTAAATTTCCTTCTTGCCATTTCAACAGCATTTATACTAGCTTGAATGTCTAGGGCTAGATTGTCCGTATCGAACAAAGAAGGATTAACAATCTTATCAATATCTATCTGTTGATCTGAAAGTAATTCGAATCCATAATCATTCATGGCTATAGAAAAACTGATGGGAAGCATTGTAGAAATACGTTTAGCAATTAAGGCAGCGATGCCTTCGTGCACATTCCGCCCTTCAAATGGAAACATAACTATGTGATATCCAAATTCAGTTTTGAAGTATTCAACTAGGAATGTATTTGCAGAAGGAAGGATAGAGCGTGCACTTTGAAGTTCGAATAATGGTATTAATTTTCCTGTTTCTTCATCCTCGATATGTCCATCACCATAAGCGTAAATTCTTTCTCTTAGCACCTTTGACATTTGAGAACTTAACGGCAACCTTCCCCCCATATAAGATGGAATGTTTCCACTTTTCTTTTTTGATGGTTTTACTTGTAAGGTCATATCTTTTATTCTTACAAATTCTAAGGCTCTTCCAGCAAACCAAAAGGCATCCCCTTGAGTTAAGTGAGCGGCAAACCATTCCTCCACGGTACCTAATTTTTTCCCTCTTACATACGCTACATTTAACATGGCATCGCTTACAATGGTGCCTATAGAAAGTCGATGTCTAGTAGCTATTTTCCGATTAGACACCAAATACAAACCTTCTTTAGATATACCTATCTTTTGGTATTCATCATAGGCCTTTAGAGATTGACTACCATAAAGAATGTGATTGAGTATATCTTTCCACTCGTTTTCAGTCATGGAGTTATATGAGTATGTCTGCAATAAAGCTGCACTCACTTCTTTTTCTTTAAAACCACCGCCAACAGCTAGAGTAACAAGGTATTGTATCAACACATCCCAAGATCTTATATAAGGCATTCTTGGTTCGATCTTCCCTTCTTCTATTGCTTTTCGAATAGCAGAGGCTTCCATTAATTCTAGTGTGTGAGTTGGCACAAAATAAATGTGACTCGTTGCCCCAGGCTGATGCCCTGAACGTCCAGCACGTTGTACAAATCGAGCGACCCCTTTTGGACTTCCTATTTGGACGATGGATTCTACCGGCCTAAAATCCACTCCCAAATCTAAACTAGATGTGCACACTACCGCTTTTAGTTTGCCCTCATATAAGGCGTCTTCTACCCATGATCTGATCTCCTTACTGATAGAACCATGATGCATCGCCATAATACCGGCTAAATCTGGGGATTCATCAAGTAATCGCTGATACCAAATTTCACATTGTGCTCTTGTGTTTGTAAATATTAAAGTAGACTTTGATTTTTGAATTATAGGAATTACTTTTTCGAGCAGTTTTATCCCTAAGTGTCCGGCCCATGGGTAACTTTCAATCTTATCTGGAAGTAAAGAACGAACTTCTATTTTTTTCTTGATCGTTGCTTTTATAAGTACTCTTTTTGGCAACTTATCGACCCCTAATAAAACATCCATAGCTTCCTCTAAATTTCCAATTGTAGCACTTATTCCCCATACCCTTATATCAGGATTTTGCATAATCAGAAAGCTAAGAAAAAGTTCCGTTTGTACACCCCTCTTTGATCCCATAAGTTCGTGCCATTCATCTACGACGACGGTACTTACATGGTCAAAAACCTTCCTAGATTTCTTAGAAGACATCATGACATGAAGGCTCTCTGGAGTAGTTATTAATATTTGAGGTGGTTTCTTTATTTGTTTCTGTCGATCTGTGGTAGAAGTATCTCCAGTTCTGACTCCGACATTGATGTCAAGATCAAATGCTTCGATGGCTCGATTAGCTGAAATTAAAATCTCCTTTGCTAAAGCCCTGATAGGTGTAATCCAAATTAGTCTTAATCCTTTAGCATTAGGATCATCGTTTTTTAATGCTGCCAAGAATGGCAATAGCAAAGAATAGGTTTTTCCACTGCCGGTAGGTGCATTTACAATCCCACTATATCCTTCTAAATAGTGATTCCACGTTTTAGTTTGAAATGGGAATGGAGTCCACTTTTCAGAGGTAAACCATCTTATAATTTTATCTATATGTTTTGAATGATCTTTAATTGTTCTTTTTCTAATTCACTAGACGAACATTTCTGAAGCATTTAGTACTTTGTTTTGAACAACCAAAATAACTTGATCTTGTTCTTTCGGTTGTATAGTATACATCCCTGTAAATGCACCAAATGCAGGAAGTATAGCTTGATGTTTACTAAAATAAAAACAAGGTACTCTCGCAGATTGTCTTCCTGTCCCTTGCAGTCTTATTGCGGGATGTATATGTCCGCAAAGGATATATTTCATATCATTATCCGTTTCTTCTCTATTAGTCATTTCATGAACCTGTTTAGTGAAATCATCGTTTGGCTTGATATTTACTTGGCTTATTAGCTTATCATCTTGCAAGTTATGATCATCATAACCTTTATTATCATAGCTTTTAAGTTCATGAGGACTCAATGGTTCGTGGACTAATCTAAATGGTCCAATATCAAGTTTATCATCATATACAACTAATCCGCTAGATTCATATTTACCCTTGCTTAATATATCATGATTCCCCTTTACAAGGATCCACTCTATTTTAGAATATGCATCAATTACCTCCAAGAATGTTTTCCACTCCTGGTTATAATTGCTATGAAAGAGATCTCCAAGAATAATAATTTTTTCAGGATTATAAGTTTGAATTAGACACGTTAGCGTCAACCAATTTTTATAATCCGGGCCCTTGGGCACGGCTATTCCAGACTTTCTAAAGTGTGTAATTTTACCAAGATGCAGGTCGGCAATTAATATAGCGTTTTGTTCTTCCCAATAGATCGCTTTTTCTGGCAGAAGATATAATCTTTGATTTAATATTGTGTGAATGTATTCCACCTTCAATTTGCATTTATTTTTGATTCAAATTCGTTTTTCATCCTATAATATAGATGAATATCGGTGGAGATATCGGTTGTCCTAGGATCTTTACTTAAGATTCGTTCTATTTGTTTTTTGCCCATTCTGGAAATTTGGCAGTCTTCATAATTACTAAGATACTCCTTAATTCTTTCATCGTTTGAATTTGGCATTTTCATGCTTAATTCAATAAATGCTAAAATTGATTTTATATGGTATTTATTAATCTCTAAGGCCTTCGTATAAGAGTTTAATGCCTCTTCATAATTATTAATTTTCTTATAAAGCTCGCCTAGTTTGTACCAATAATGAAATTGGTAAGGGAATTCTCTAATTGCTTGTTTAATTCCTTCTATGGCAAATTGATTAGTTTCTATTTTCTTAGCGCGAATACTTCCTATTAAATATTGGATAGAATGTCCTTTATAGTTTGTATTATGTTTTGGATCATAGATTTGATTTAAAACTTTTATTCGTTTTTGTGTTCTTGCATTTTTTCTAGTTAGTTTTTCATAAAGTATTTCCTTCTTATGAATATCATTCCTATAGTTTAACCAAACTGAAAACATTATAAATAGGTATAGTAAAATATACTTATTTGCAATAGAAGGAACTGAGAAAACTTTTGCATCAGAAAATTTCACTAAATAACTAATAATTAAAATGAGAAATATTAATTGTGGTCGGAACTCAAACCTAATATCATAGACAATTCCATAAAACAACGATAATACAATGTATAGCAATATAAATGCCTTTGCTAAGTGAAAAACAGGTGCATTTGATTTCGATTTTGGTTTGAGGAAAATTGGATAAGCAAAAATAAAAATAAGAGTTGCAATACCTATTATACCAAGCTCACTAAAATATTCTAAAAATAAATTGTGGGCATGGTTGTGAGATGCTTTAACAGACTTATAACCAAAATATTCATGGAATCCATATCTTCCATGCGAACTTATCCAATTTCCTGCTCCTACACCATGCAGCCATTCTTCTTTGATCAACCGTAAGGTTCCAACCCAAAGATTTAGTCGCTCATCATTCCCATTATTCTCCATTGACCTTAATGGATTAAAGCTTGAAATCAACAGATTTGACTTTCCAAAAAGTCTAAAGAATCCAAGGTAAATTAAAGGTAATAAAACCAATATTACATTCAATTTTTTCCGATGTTGATAGAACTTAATATAAATCAACATGAAACACAAAATCATAAAAGCTATGCTTGATCCTCTTGCCCTAAATAAAAGAATGATAATTGTCACACAAAGCATGATAATCATCTTTAGTATTTTATTGATTGGATATAATTTGTCAATCATCATCAATAAAAGCAACTGTAAAAGAAGAATGGAAGTGACGTAGTTACCCTTTATTGAATATTTTATTTGATTTACTGATGAGTCATAAAATTTTATGATTGATAAATGATCATAATTTTGAGAAGCTTCAATGTAAGTACTTGCTATAAATACAAGGTTACATAATACAATTATAATCATTGCATAACTCCAAAATTTCAAGTTATATGCAGTTAAGTCAATGGTATAGAAAACTTTGAACAAACATAAAAGAAATATCCAATGAAAGCCACGATTCCAAATTAAAGCAGGGTTTTCTGCCCAAAAATGACTAAGAAAAATAAAGCCTATAAAGAAAATTAAGACCATTTCGTATAGAGAAATATTTCTTATTGCTGAATCTTTCGGTGATACTAAATAACCAATTACTACACATCCCGAAAATACAACCCATCTATAGAATCTATCGTATAAATAGAATACAAACCCTGCTTGTGTAATCGCTACTAGAAGCAAAATTTGGGCTAACCAAATAATCGCCGTATTGGGGTTATTTACGTTGATCCTACTAAACAATTTTAATTTTGCTATTTAAATTCTATTAGATCATCTTAGAAGACTCTACCAATAGGGTATCTAGAATTAGTATTTTCATAGTATGGAGATTGTTTATAAATATAAGTCAATTGAGCCTTAGCATCGTTTGAGAAATCTTGATCTTGTTTTTTCTTCAATTCAAACTTATTTTTTAGTTCCGGGTCGTTTTGTAGAATTTTTTCTGCTAAATCCTCAAAAACATAATCTGAAAAGTATTCTTTCTGCCCTAAGATACCGTCAAAAAAATTCCAAGCAAAAAAGCTATCTGGTGCCTCTGGCTCTAATGTTTCTACAATATATCGATCAGTTTCCTGTCCTGTTTCAATCACATAGTCTCCTTTCTGCCAATTTTCTTTCATTGTCCTTTTACTAAGTTCAATGTCATAATGAAGGTAATGACCTTCATATGGCTTTTGGACCGTTTTATAATTTTCGATATAATAATATTCAACTTCTATAATCGTATCTTTATTTAATCTATTAATTTTCACCCCATTTAGAAGTAATCGATCGATGACTTTATCGTATGCTTGTGGAATTATATAAAGCTTGGGTTTACTTACCTCTTTTGTTGGAATATATTTGTTTCGAAAAGGTATCAATTTTTCAAATGGCTTTGTTCGATCATAATACAGTCTATCTTGACCACTGATATTACTTTTCTTTGTTCCTGCCTGATATCCTTTAAATGAAATTTCTTCTACATCTTCCTCGGAGATTTTCCAATCTATTGGAATAGTTTTTTGATTTGCATAATAATTTACATCTACTTCATATGCCTGAATTAGCTGCTCTTTGTTTTGGTAACAATATGATATAGTTGTGCTCATAAAATGATAAGTACTCCATACCCTATCATAAAACGGTTTTAACATGTGGGTCTCTGGCATAAAACCAATACTATGATGTAAGGCTGCATACCCTGTCGAATATCTTGGAGAGTCCAAAAACCCAATGATACCATGATCTGGAGTATGCTTAGCGTATACGTATGGTGTCATCTCATAGGGTGTCAAACTCATGTCGCTATACAACTTTGGCAACATCGACTCTGAAAGTTGTTTTGACATAGAGGGCCCTAATTTGTCTTTTTGAGTAGCAATTAAGGTCATAACGTATTGATAGTCCGCTCCATTAGAGGTATGATTATCAATAAAAACCTCTGGAGTCCACTTATTATAAAGTCGATTAAATGTTTTCGCATTTTTTGAATCACATTTAACAAAATCCCTATTTAAATCGAGATTTTTAGCATTTCCTCTAAACCCATACTCTTTGGGTCCTTCTTGATTCGCTCTACTAAATGATCCTCTTTTTAGTCCTCCTCCTACATTGTAATATGGAATAATTACAACGATTACTTTTTCCAGCAACTTTATAAATTCTTTTTTGGTACATAGGTCTCGTGCAAATATCATACTTGCGTCTACACCACATGGCTCTCCTGGATGTATGGCATTATTTATAAACAAAACCAGCTTATCTTCCACTTGGCTTACGTCCTGAGATTGTATAACTATTTCATATATAGGTAACCCGGCATCAGATGGTCCAGCCTCTGCTATGGTCAATAAAGAAAAATCCTTTGCAAGTCCCTTGTAGTAATCTACACATTCATGATAACTCGCAGAATAGTTAGTGTCTCTTTCAAAAGGTGTAATGTGGTCTTGTGACATAAGAATATATCCGTTAGTAAAAATGACGATGAGTATGGCATAATATTTCAACATAACTAAAAATGAAATTTTTATTTAGATTAAAAATAATATTTTTAGAATCTATTCTGGAATAAAAATGAGTAATTCTGCGTTTTTGTTAATGCCATAAATATGTTAAGATCCATGTGTTTAGGCACTTTTGGGCCTCTGATTTTGTATCATACTCAATATTTTATTCCAAACCTTGATCAACTTTTAAAGTGTAGGATAATATAGGTGCTTATAGATTCCGATAATACCTCAATTCTTGGGTCTTATATTGGTTACATCGAAATAAAGGGTATAAGGTTTGCTTTTGGTCTTATCAATATAATATGTTTGTAAATTAAAAAAAATAAGTGATAGAAGATAATATCATAAAAATAAAAGTAAAAGACCGTGAAGGCAAAAATCATGATCTTGAAGCACCCACAGATATGGGTTTTAATCTAATGGAAATCCTCAAAGCTCATGAACTCCCCGTAGAAGGCACTTGTGGGGGTATGGCTCTATGTGCGTCTTGTCATTGCTATATCCACTCTGACCATGAATTATCTAAACCGTCAGAAGATGAAGAAGATATGATGGACCAAGCTTTTTTTGTTGAAGAAAACTCTAGACTTACTTGTCAGATTAAAATTCATGAAAATATTGACGGTTTGGAAATAGAACTTGCCCCAGTTGACGAGTCGCAAGCCTAAATAGAGTGATAAGAAGGGTGTGGTATTTATGAGGTAAATTGAAAGGGTCGCAAGATGGTATGTCGCGTCTCTTCAAGGTATGAAGCAGATATGCTATTATAACTGTCGTTTATAATATTTTTAAGCTATCACTCTTAACAACATTGTCTTGAAATTTAAAATATATTAGTTTACAAGCGCTATCTGTACGACGAGTAATTTGTAACATGCCACCAGTTATTTCTGCCTAAATCTTATGTTTTGTAATGGCTTTCACATTTACCTCAATAGAAGTCAACTGATTAAGGTTACGCGGTGTAAACTTATTTAATTCTTCTTTTGCGTCATCGGCAAGGGTAAGAAAAAGTGTTTTTCTGTTATCTTTTTGCACTTCAACTTGTGGCCTTTCTTTAAGTAAAAGTGGAGTAAATACATCAGTAGGAATAACATATATTTTGCTACTTAATCAGTCATCTCAATAAATTCTTTATTGAATGTGATAATTTTTTCATTACTCTTTAAGGGTTCTACGTTGGATTGGGAATCGCCAATTCTAAGTTAAATATATCCTATCCTGTAATTTAGTTTTGTCACTATTACTTATATTTAACTGCGAATTACAGCCTAATAGTAAAACACTAAATAATAAAAGAATCAAACTTAATTTTTTCATGTGATATAATTTATTCCTTCTTAGACGATTCTCTAATACTAACTTAACATAACTTTCAATCCGTTAGCTGAGTTAATTTATTTTCCAACTTGGTTTATTGTTCTAATTTTTGCGTTGGCTTGTGGGAGGCTGAGGAAATACAATTAACGATTATAATATGCTGGTATTTACCATTTCATTATCATTCCTGTTTTTGCACATTGTTACAATTTAAAATTAGGCCCTCAGATACTGATCTTTAGCCCAATCCAAATCCTGTACTATGGATTTACGTTCCTGTAAAAGAGCTCCAATTTCTTCAGGCTTTTTGTAGAATGCAGAAATTAACTTATAGTGCTTTCTGAAGTTTTTAAACCGGTGGTAATAGACTAATGTAAAGAATCCTGCTATGGGAAGACTTATTGCAAAATAAACCGTCCACCACCAATCTCCCTGTGCAATCAAAATCTGAAATAAATAAATGATCAAAGAATAATACATTGTGAATGTAAAAATACCCGACGTCATTTTGATTGGGCCTACATACTCTATACTATTTGTCAGCTTTTGAGCAATTAGTGTAGAAATACGGTATGGAAGGTAATTGGTAATGAGTCCATATAAATAGAAGGAGAACCCCAAACCAATAAACAACAAACGCATTATACTATCACGTAAAATATTCTTATCTTCTTTCGCACCTCTTGACACAAATCGATCTTCTAACTTATATCTTTCCAATTGTTTTGTATAATTACTAACCTTAATCTTCAGTCCTTCGAGCCAATTCTTATCTAGTACTTCGAAATGATTTATAGCATCAATAATGCCATTAGTTAGATTGAAAGAATGGAGTTGAGGGTCAAGTTTTAAGTCTAATATGATCTCATTCTTGTAGATAGATTCAATGTCTTTTACGAATTGATCTTCTTCTTCATCTTGTGTAACTATTATATTCTTTTCTAGTTGCTCTTGTATTTTATTGGTTAACAGCCTTACTGCTTCCTTATCATTATCTTGATATTTTTCCTGATAGTCTGACAAATGAATGAGTTCTTCTACATTGATCCATACATTTGATCTAAAATTGGGAGCATTACTATAGTTTATCCCAACACACAAAATCCTTATCCCCAAATTAAAATCATTTCTAGCTTCAGCGCCTAGTGCTATTCTAGCTGTACCTGTCTTAATAGGTCTTAGTTTTCTTTCCAAGATGCTTGTACCCTCTGGAAAAATAATCATGGTTCCTTTACTTTCCAAAAACTCAAAACATTGCTCGAACACGGCATCATTCATTTTTTTATCACCAGAATTATCTTGTTTTCTATGAATAGGGATAGAATTCATTACATTTCGCATCAACCAACCTCTCACTACAGAATTAAACAAGGTTCCCTTTGCTATAAAATGCACATTTTGCTCTAGCAAACTTGCTACAATGATTGGGTCCATAAAAGTACTCGGATGATTAGACACAACAATCAAGGGTCCTTCAGAGGGTATCTTCGTCTTACTATTAACCTTATATTCTCTAAAGAAAACCTTTAAAGCGGCTTTGAAAATAAACTTTAAACTTCTATATAACATTTGATAATTCTTATTGTCCTTGCATCATCTTGATTGCTCTACCCGGAGTATAAGGTGCATCTGCCGCCTCTAGCTTTTTCTCTAAATTTTGTATGTCTATATCTGCTATCTTTTGTAATCTTTTTACGATTGGCATAAATTCTTCTTTTGCAATATCTAGACTCATTCTATGTGTTCCCGTAGGATTAGAAGTAGAATAACTTTGTTCATATTGAATCCAACCAACTCTAGTTGCAGGAGATGGTTTTTGACCCATATCTAATTTAGATTTTAGTCGATCACCATATAGTAAAGTGTTTACTTCCTTTAAGTTATCATTAATCTTATAATAATCATTGACTAAATCTTCCATTGGAGATTCAACCTTTACGATGGCCTCTTTTATGTGCTTTAATTTATTTTTAAGCTCATCTAATAAATGTCCAGCTCCTTCGACTGATCGTGCAAATTCAGAAACCTCTCGCTGAAAAGCTACCTGTTGATCTCTGTCGTCAGCAGGCATAACGGTATTGTCTAGTGCTTTCACTTCTATGGTAATAGGCTTACCTAAATCCACCAATTCAGATTTTTCTAGCAATGACATAGTTACCTTATATTCTCCTGGCACAACCAACGTTCCTTCTTTTTTGCCCGCGAATGGATTGTAAAAAGCGGGCTTTTTGAAACTTATTGGATCCTTCGTATCGTATCTTAAGTCCCACATTATTCGCTGTAGTCCTTTGGATGGTTTTGTTGTTAATTTTCTTACCACCTTACCTCTTACATCTGTAATGGTAAATAATAATTGAGGTGAAACTTCATCTGTTTCTAGCCTTAAATCCTCGTAACTAGGGTATTCATTACCTTTACCATCTTCGGCTTCTTCTTTTTCTTTTTTCTTCCGAGCATCTTTAAGTGACTCCATTTCGTCTTTAAAATAAAAATCAAACAATGCTACCGAACCCAAATTCTCTCCTGAATAATAGCTATCGCCCTGGAATGACTTTCCTGTTAAGCCTAATGGGGCTCTCATTTCATAGATCAGTGCATCTCGTGAGGCAAAAAGCTTTGAGTCGTCCCCTAAACCCTTACCATCGATATTTCTAAGAACGGAATAATCATCCAATACATAGAATCCTCTTCCAAAAGTTCCTAAGACTAAATCATTTTCTCTTTCCTGTATTGCAATATCACGTACAGCAATCGTAGGTAAACCATTTTTAAGACCAACCCATCTGCTACCTCCATTTGGGCTGAAATAGACACCAAATTCAGTCCCGCAGAATAGAAGTTCTTTATCCTTGTGATCTTCTTCTATAGCATAGACACTTCCTCGTTCTGGTAAATTATTGCTTATCATATTCCAAGTAAGTCCTTTATCGGAACTCTTTAATATGTAAGGTTTAAAATCTCCATACTTATGATGATTAAAGGCAGCGTAAATTACATTTTCGTCATGCTTAGAACATTGAACTGCATTGACATAACTGCGGTCAGGAACACCAATTATTTGATCGATTTTATTCCAATTTTCTCCTCCGTCATTAGAAATCTGAATTAATCCATCATCTGTTCCAACCACTAATAAATCTTTATCTAACCTTGATTCTGAAAATGCGACTATGGTTCCATAGGGAGAAGTAGAACGGTTTTTTGCTACGGCATCGATACTCCATACTCGATCCATAATTTTCAACTCATTCCGATTTATTTGTCTTGTAAGATCATCGCTTATGACGTCCCAATTGTTACCATAATCATCAGATCTAAATAGCTTATTTGCCGCAAAGTATAATCTACCAGATTTATGAGGACTGACGACAAGTGGGGCATCCCAATTCCATCGATATCCGTCTTCATCCTTTCGCTCTTTTGGTTGAATTCCAACTTCTTCTCCACTCATTCGATCATATCTAACCAAGACACCATATTGAGACTGAGCATATACTATATTTGGATTCTCTGGATCTATTTGAGATTCAAATCCATCCCCTCCGTGAGTAACATACCAATCTGAGTTAACAATACCATGAGCCGAATTACTTCTTGCTGGTCCTCCCATACTAAAGTTATCTTGAGTACCTCCGTAGATATTATAAAATGGGGCCTCATTATCTACTGCAACTTTATAAAATTGAGTGACTGGTAAATTTGGTTTAAAGTCCCATGTTTTACCACCGTCCCATGTTTCGTAAATTCCACCATCACATCCTACCAACCAGTGTGTGTTGTTTGTCGGATTGATCCACATACAGTGATTATCCACGTGCTTTGTATTTTCTCCCACCACTTTAAAACTCTTACCACCATCGTGACTTACATGCAACCAAGTGTCCATACCATAGATTGTATTTTCATCCAATGGATCCGCCACAATTTCTTGATAATAGTTTCCACTAGTTACATATCCCCCTTGTTTTTCCCAAGAAGCCCCATAATTGGTTGATTTATAAAAACCACTTTTACCTTGAGAAGCTTCTACGATAGCATAAATAATATTCGGGTTTGCTGGTGAGATTGCGAGTCCTATTCTTCCCAAATCTACCTTTGGTAATCCCTTTGCACATTTATTCCAAGTTTCTCCTCCATCGGTTGATTTATAAATCGTAGATCCAGGTCCTCCTCCTAAGTAAGTAAAAACATGTCTCGCTCTTTGGAAAGCTGCCGCGTATAGAATATCTGGATTTCTTGGGTCAATGACCAAATCTGTCACTCCTGTATAAGCATCTATGTCCAACGTTTTATTCCATGTTTCTCCCCCATCGGTTGATTTGTATAACCCTCTGTCGCCACCAGAATTCCATAGAGGACCGATGGCCGCTACCCATACGATATCTGAGTTTTCTGGGTGTACGATAATCTTACCAATATGCTCAGATTCTTTGAGTCCTACATTTTTCCAACTATTTCCTCCATCTACAGACTTGTAAAGTCCATCTCCATAGGCAACACTCCTTTGATTATTATTCTCACCTGTACCAACCCATAATATATTTTCATTTGATGGATCCATGGTCATGCATCCGATCGAATAAGAGCCTTGCCCATCAAAAATTGGTGTATAAGTAGTTCCTGAGTTATTTGTTTTCCAGACTCCTCCAGAAGAAGTGGCTACGAAGTATTCCTGCGGTTTATTAGGATTTACAGCAAAGTCTGAAATTCGACCTGAGGTAAATGCTGGACCAACACATCGAAATTTTAGGCCTGACATGGATAATTCATCCAATGGGTGCTTTTCTTCTTCTACGGATTCCTTTTCGTCTTTCTTGTCTTTCTTTTTTTGTCCTGAAAGCGTAGAAGTGCAAAACAAGGCAAAGCAAAAGCTAATAATTAATAAATAAAGTGTCTTTTTCATAGTTCAATTATTATTCCCAATTTAATAGAAATATTAGGAAACCAGGATTCATTCAAGAACTATATTTGTTTTTTTAGTTAACACAAATCCCATACTTGGGCAATAAAAACAAAAAGGGAGCATGAATGACCAGACTCCCTATTTACGTTTAATTAATATTATTTCCAATAATCCTGTCGGATTATTTAGTCCGCGACAACCTCTTTGGCTGCTTTCTTTGCTCCTTTTTCAACATCAACTTCCATCACTTCGTTTGAATTTTCTTCTTCCTTAACCGGTAAGAATTTTTCCTTTATTTTCGCTTCAATTTCTGCTGCTACTTCTGGATTATCTAATATAAATCTCTTTGCAGCTTCTCTTCCTTGAGCGATTTTTGTTCCATTATAACTGTACCATGATCCACTCTTCTCAACTACATCTAGGTCAGATCCTATATCGATAATTTCACCTGATTTAGAAATTCCTTCGCCGTACATAATATCAAATTCTGCAATCCTGAAAGGTGGTGCCATTTTATTCTTAGCAACTTTTACCTTGACGTGATTTCCAACTACATTACCTTCTTTATCTTTTATAGCAGAACCAGACCTTCTAATATCCAATCTTACTGAAGCATAAAATTTCAATGCGTTTCCACCCGTTGTTGTCTCAGGGTTACCAAACATGACGCCGATTTTCTCTCTCAATTGATTGATGAAAATACAGGTACATCCAGTCCTTCCAATGACTCCGGTCAATTTTCTAAGTGCTTGAGACATAAGTCTTGCTTGAAGACCCATTTTACTATCTCCCATTTCTCCTTCTATCTCACTTCTTGGTACTAATGCAGCCACAGAATCAATTACTAATATATCTATTGCTCCTGAGCGAATTAAATGATCCGCTATTTCCAGTGCTTGCTCACCATTATCCGGTTGTGAGATCAATAGGTTTTCTGTATCAACTCCCAGTGATTCTGCATAGTTTTTATCAAATGCATGTTCTGCATCGATAAATGCTGCAATTCCTCCCTTCTTTTGACACTCAGCAATAGCATGGATTGTTAATGTAGTCTTTCCTGAGGATTCAGGTCCATATATTTCTACTACTCTTCCTCTTGGTAATCCACCAATTCCAAGGGCCACATCGAGGCCTAAAGAGCCAGTAGAGATCGATTCATGAGCGACAACTTGCTTATCACCAAGTTTCATGATCGTGCCTTTTCCGTAAGTCTTATCGATCTTATCTACGGCTAGTTTAAGAGCTTTTAATTTTGTTTCTTTAGAGTCTGCCATCTTGCGATTTCTTTTTTATTGAATACATATCAAAAGTACGGATAATATTTAATTTACCCTTTAGAATAAGTACAATTAGAGCATAAATGTTCCCTTCTATGTGAGAAATTTTAAGAAAGGTGACCCTTACATAACGACCTAAAATATAAAAAGTACAATTGTTTAGGTCGTTTGTCCATTTTCATGTATTTGTGAATAAAATTGTTGATGGTTTAAGACAACGGCATCAAGAGAAAACAATTTTTCCGCTGTCCTTCTTCCATTGATTCTATATTTTGATTGCTTTTCTTTATCCTTAATCAAATCTGAAATTCCTTTCGCCAATTGCTCCGGATTTTGTGATTCTACAACCAATCCACATTCTTCCTCCTCAAAAATTTCTCTAACATCTCCCACATCTGTAGAAACAACGGGAATACCACTAGATAATGCTTCCCAAACCGAAATTGGACTTGCCTCAAAATCTGAAGAACAAACATAAATATCGGCTGCATGAAGTAAATCCTTGACATCGCTTCGATATCCAAGAAAATGTACATTAGCTAGCTGGTACTCTTTTATTAAATTTTTCAATTTTTTATGATATGCTTTTTGACTATCAAAGATGGTTCCTACGATATACAATTGTGTTTGACAAGCTTTCAATTCATTCATCGCATGTAATAGGGTTTCAAAACCTTTGTTTGGATTTACATAACCTACCGTCAATAATTTATATCCATCTCCATTCAATATTTTTTCCGCCTTTTGAGGACTCTCTGCGTCGGAGTGAAATTTAATGGTATCTACCGGTGCTTGGATTAAAATATCCGGTTTCTTCTTTATCGTTGGATTTATGGCTTGGTAATATTTTTTCGTTTTTTCTGCTGCATAAATAAAATTGGTTGCCAGTGGTGCAAATAACTTAAACAACTGTTTGACCGCATCTGCTTGAAAGGAGTCATTCATATGCCACACTGATTGTATGCCTGATAATTTTGCAGCTAGTATGCCTTTGACTTGCCAAGCACCATTTGCATGTACAATATCAATTTTTTCTTTCTTTATAATCCGCATGATATGATAGACCTCTTTCCAAAAAGTAATGACGTATTTTAGTAAGGTACTTTTCTCTTTTGTTAATCTATGTAACGGTATCTGGAGATGCTCTACTTGATCCTTTTCCAATAACTCTTTAAATTCTTCTGAGTTTTTATTGGGAAACAAAACGATCGTATGGATATCATGATCATACAATCTTTTAGCTACATTCCTAATTCTTTTCAATGGGCCTCCTCCTCTGCCTTCCTCTGTAATGTTTAATACTTTAATCTTCATCTACTTCGTGCTATCAAGATTCAAGTTTGAGTAATATTGAGTATCTATATTCTTCAACCATTTTGTCATTTGTGTGATCTGACCAGTGTGGTAACTCGTATGTTCGATTACATGTATTATGATACTGAGTCCACTCTCTTTGAAGCATTGGACATTGTAATCTAGTAGGATATCTTTTTCTTTTTGTTGATGAATGATGTCAACTGCTCCCCTAATTGTTTCTTCTATTATATCTTTCAATTCTTGGATTGAATGTGTTTGGTAAACACTAAATTCTGAAGATCTTGTGCGATTATCTTCTTGATTTCCGAAGGTAGAATGAATATACTGTTGAATATTTCCAGACAAATGCAGCACTAAATTCGCGACACTATTCACTTGATCATTGGGAGAATACCAAGCCGTAGAGTTATCTAACTTATCCAAGCATAGATGTATTCTCCTAAGATTTTCGTCTTTCAGGCGTCGTTCAAATTCTTTTTTAATTTGTTGGATCATTCCAATAGTTTCATCGCTAAAAAGCCCAAAGATAATTTTACTCCCTTAATATTTTTAAGTTTGTTTGCTGCGGCTTCCATGGTTGCCCCCGTCGTGATCACGTCATCGACGATTAGAATATGTTTGTTCTCAATTTTCTTTTCATTCTTTATAATGAAGGTGTCCATTACATTTTCCAACCGATCTATTCTTCCTTTGTGTGTTTGAGAAGTATGCTCCTTATATTTTATAATGATGTTTTCTAAGACTTGAATATCAAGAATTTCAGCAATGCCTTTTGAGATCATAGCTGTCTGATTATACCCTCGATAAGCTTTCTTTTTTTTATGCAAAGGTATTGGTATTATATAATCTACGTCGCTAAATTCCCCTGACTTCTCAGCATACTTTCCCCATTGTTTTCCTAAGGCTATTCCAATTTCTGGACGATTGGCATATTTTAATTTATGTATCATTTTTTCTACCATTCCTCCTCCTCTAAATTGAAATAAGGCCGCTGCTCTTTGGAAAGGAATCCTCCCTAGAAATCTCATTTCTAGAGCATTATTTTTAATTTTAAATTGATCTGTAAATGGAATTTCTAGCCTGCATGTAAGGCAAATGATAGAACCAACCATAGGAGTTGTTTCTTCACATGCTACACAAAGTTTTGGATAAACTAAATTAATTATCGCTGGGATCGCATCCTTCAAAATTCTTAAGTAGGTCATCATTGATTTTATACTTAAGTGAAAGGGACAGTAAATAGTAACCTAAAAAGGCTGCCCAATATTGGACAGCCTTTGATATTTAGCTTTTATATTTTTCTAATCTACAATTAGTTTTTTAGACCAACTATGTTCATTCGTATCAATCTTAAGAATGTATGCTCCTGATATCAGATTCGATCTATCCAGTCGATAATTAAATACCTCTCCTGACTTACTGATCATATCTTGAAATATCACTTTCCCTGTCAAATCGTGTACAGTCAACTTATGTTCTCCTTGAGTCTGAGTATTTATTATCACATCTGCATATTCACCCATTGGATTAGGAGAGACATGGATAGAATTTTGCGTAGTTATATCATTGACATCCGTTACTGCATCCAAACTTTGAATAGGAGAATTTGCAATTATTTCTGCTAGTAAACTTTCATCGATGAGAGCATCTATATCTCCTTTCATGATGGCCACCAAATTGTATGTTTGAGTTTCCGCTTCATTCATCATTACTTCTATAGGATCATTTATTGCTACCTCGAAAGGGTCCCCTTCCATAGAAGTACCATCTTGTACAAACCAATATGGTTCATCGCATGGTAATTCTCTAATCTCTTCTGTCAAATATCTAATTACAAACATAAGATCATCAAAGTCTACAGAATAGCTATCATCAACATCTGCTGCTAAAAATAAATATGGATGGTCAAAAGTGATCGCACCTGTGATATATGCATGCATTACTTGTGCATCTGCTAACGTAATTTTTGACATATCACATTCCGCCTTTTCAGGCTTCAAAAACATCATTTCATTCATGGTTACATCTTCAAAAATATAATCTCCATTCTCATTTGTAGTCTGTATTATCTGATTATCTACATATGTTGTATCGTAACTATACGTGAAAATAGTGTCTATTACATAGGTAAATATTAAGTGCCCTTGAGAATTATAAAAACTATCTGTTATGGTTTCTATATATTCTTCATTGATCACATCTTCTGTGACAACCGTTTCTTGTGATTCTCTTCCTAGATAGATGTTTGCATCTTCAATTCCTTCTCCTGTAGGACTCGAAACTCTGCCATCCACATATGCTCTTGCAGCTCCTTGTTCTTCGCAATTTGGAATCTCAGGGAAATTGTTTTGTACTATTAATTCAACAATACAATATGAGGAGGCACCATTTGGTCCCGTTACATACATGCTAACTTCATTAGAACCTACATTATCACAAGTGAAAGTAGCGTTCGTATCTTTAATATCAGGAGAAAATGAGTAGTGCAATGGACCATAACCACACGGGTGATAACTATCCTTGTCAAAATCTTTTGCCCATATTTCTACCATTCCTTCATCAAATTTACCATCTCCATTTGTATCCATAGGCATAAGAGAAACCGTAAGACTTGCATAGCAATAAGCGACTGGAGCAGAATCATCTTTTACAGTAACATTCATTGTACAGCTTGTCTGACCACCACAACCGTATTCTACGGTAAATGTAACAGTGGTCGTCCCAATTGGGTAAGTACCACTTGCATCAGCACCTGCATGGGTCGCATATTTCGAATTATGTACAATAGAATAGTAGTCCCCACATTTTGAGTTACCAACATTTATTGTTGGTATTTCTACATATGTAGGTTTGCAATTTTTAGATTCAATCTTTACATCATGAGGACAATATAGATTTGGAACATCTGAATTACTAATTTTTATAATCTGTACATGGGTGTAATAGCCTTGAGAGCTTCCATACCAATTTGGATCGTATACACACCAGTCAATGATGGTCCATGTTCTAATTATTTTTAGACAATCTGGTCCAAAATGGAATACATCATCTTCAAAGTTTACTCCAACCTGACTACATTTTACATAGTCGTAAGTAGGTTTATTATGTCCGTATGGTAAATCATCCGGTTCAGTACCATTTTCACAACCTTCTAAGACGATGTCTTTTGGCCAATGAATATTATGATAATTGAAAGAACCCCCTTCTACCCAAATGGTTTGTGTACAGGTGTGGGTATTCCAATATTGATCTTCGTAAGTCCATTTTCTTGTAATATAGCCCGTACCACAGTTATTTAAGTGGTGGGTATCCCAAGATTGGCCGGCATAATGATGGTATCCGTTGTAATCTACATAGTAGGCGGTTCCATATATATCTAAATCCCAAAGTTCGGCATCACAACCTACCCATACATCATCTGGGCAGTGAAATCCGGCAACATCTTCATTAGAAAATAAGAAAATTGGGCATAGTGCGAATAAAACGGCAATTAATTGAGTCTTCATTACTTTAGTATTTAAGCCTCTAAAATACAAAGACTTACATATACTAAATAATTTTAAAGTGTTAAAGTGTGGCGGAGACACTTTCGGTTGAGTTCTCATGATTATTCTTTTTAGCTTGTAGGTGGGTTTACACGACGTAAACCCTTATCGTTAAAACTATATTTAAGATTGAATATTGAAGATAAGAGATAGTTCCCAAAAAGCGTCAAATAGTAGGAATTACAATGAATTTTAACAAATACATTCAATTTTTAATGTGAATTGTACCATTAAATTTATTCCTTAACCCATTCCTGAAATGCATCATTGATATCCCGATTGCCATCTTGAGGTAAGTAAACAATCGTTCCTTTTTTATCTACAATTTCATAAGCTGGTATATAAGTCAAATTATAAAGAGACATGAGATCATTGATTTGATCTGAGCGGACATTATCACCGATGAGCGTTTGATTCTTTCCAAGACTTTCGTGCCATTTTGCTGGATCTTTGTCTAAATTTACGTTAAGTAAAACCACTCCCATTTCTTGCAGGTCTTTCCGAATAGTGTAATATTTTTCAAAATTGACGAGACAAGGTTTACACCACGAGGCCCAAAAGCTTATATAGACTACTTTCCCTTGATAATCGCTTAGGTTTTGGAGTTCTCCGTTATCGTGATAAAATGGAAAGTCCTTTGCTAGCTCATCCTGTGTGTGGCTGCACTGAGAAAAAGACAGAATCAAAAGAATAATTTGTAATTTATATCTCATTTCAGTTTTAAAAACTAGTCTACCCCATAAATTATTTTCAACTTTGCCCCTTTTACAGTAAAATTCCTGTTGTTGGAATATAAATTGTAATATCCAAATTATGCCGTTTACATCAAATAGAGGTTCAAATATTACCGCTTCACCGATTAGAAGTTTAGTTCCTTTTGCTAGAAAAGCAGAAAAAGATGGTAAAAAAGTGTTTTACTTGAATATTGGGCAACCGGATATCCCAACTCCCACAACTGCTTTGAATGCAATGAAAAAAGAGTCCAATAGTATCATTAAATATGGACCATCGGAAGGTTTCTATTCTCTCAGGGAAAAAGTAGCGATTTATTATAATCGTTTTAATGGTCGTCTGATTGCAGATGATGTGATTGTTACGACTGGTGCTTCAGAAGCTATATTATTCGTTCTATTGGCATGTTGTGATATCAATGATGAAATCATCATTCCAGAGCCGTTTTATGCCAACTACATCGGTTTTGCGCATACGTCTAATGTGAAGATTGTTTCGGCTAGCACAACTTTAGAGGACAAATTTAAACTTCCCGACCCAAGTGTTTTTGAAAAATTAATTACTGAAAATACAAAAGCAATATTTTTATGTAATCCAGGAAATCCTACTGGACAATTATATACACAGGAACAATTGCAAAAGTTGATCTCTTTAGCAATTGATAGAAATATTTTCTTAATCGTGGATGAAGTGTACAAGGAGTTTTGCTATGATCAAGAATTCACATCTGTTCTTTCTTTTCCAGAAGCAGATGAACATGTAATTGTTATCGATAGTATTAGCAAAGTGTTTAGTTCTTGTGGTGCTCGAATCGGATATTTAATTACTAAGAATAAGGAATTTCGTGATACTGCGATCAAGTTTGCACAAATGAGATTATGTCCTCCTCATTTTGGTCAGGTACTCGCTGAAGCTTGTTATGATGATGCCATAAATTACATCAATGAAGCCAAAGCAGAATATAAAAAGCGTCGTGAAGTACTCCACAAAGGTCTACTAAAAATAGAAGGTCTCAAAACCTACAAACCAGATGCTGCATTCTACAACATAATAGAATTGCCTATCCCTGATGTTACTGATTTCTGTAAATGGATGTTGGCAGAATTTAGTTATGAAAACAAGACGGTTATGCTTGCTCCGGCGGATGGTTTTTACCAGAATTCTTCTTTGGGCAAAAACCAAGCACGTATTGCATATGTGCTAAATTGTAAAGATTTAGAAGAAGCTCTTACTTGTTTGAATCATGCTTTGATAACATATAAGGCGAATGTGTTGAATTTGGTGTAATTAAATATAAGCACTACAAACATTTAATTAAAGACCACTGTCTTATTCTTATATGAAATTACATTATTATTGATATGTGCCCAAATGGCTTTTGAAAAAACAATCTTTTCGATATCTTTCCCTTTCCTCTTCATATCAGCAATTGAATCATTATGGGTAATCTGATTTACATCCTGAGCAATAATAGGTCCTGCATCTAATTCTGCAGTCACATAGTGGGCTGTCGCCCCCATAAATTTTACTCCTCGTTCGTAGGCAGCTTTGTATGGATTTGCGCCAGCAAAAGCTGGCAATGAAGAATGATGAATATTTATAATCCTATTTTCGAAATGGTCAATGATATCTTGAGTTACAATCTGCATATATCGTGCAAGTATAATCAGGTCTACTTGGTGCTCTTTCGCTAAAGCAATTTGCTTTGCTTCTTGTACTTTCTTATTTTCTTTAGTTATTGGAATATAGTGATAAGGAATATTTAATCTTTCCGCAACGTATTGAAATTTTTTATGATTACTTACAATCAGTGGTATTTCAATATTCCAATCGCCACTTTCATAACGAGAAAGTACATCAAAAAAGCAATGACTATATTTAGAAACAAAGACACAAACTTTGGGTTTGTAATCACTAAAAGACAGTCGCCATTGTAAGTTGAATTTATTGGCTATTAAAGTTTCAAAAAAGTCGCCAATTTTATCTCTTGGGATTTGGAATCCTTCCAAGGCCCATTCTACACGCATAAAGAAATGATTTTCATGATTATCAACGTGTTGATCTAAATCTAAAATATTCCCAACATTCTTTAGTAAGAAGTCTGTGATGGCAGCTACTATGCCCTTTTGATCTAGGCAATGCAATAACAAGATAGCCGTACTTTTCTGATCTTTCATACCTAGATAAAATTGCAAAAACTAGACCATGATTAGACTTTATTCGCTTAAAAAGAATCTTTGAAATGAGGTCTAAGAATTTTTAATCCAAAGGCCATTAATAAGCAGGATAAAGCACAAATGACCCACATAAAATCATACCCCAACTCATCTACAAATGGTAAAAAAGCAATCGGGGCAAAGATGAATGAAATCGAAAAAGAAGCACTGACTGCTCCCATATAAGATCCTTTGTTTTTGCCCTCGCCTCGATGGACAGCAACGGTAGAGATATATGGAAAATTAATGATCTCACCAATGGAAATTACGGCATTGAATAAGATGATTGTAATCCAAACATTGGAAAAAGGAAACAGAAAGAATAGAAAGGAAAGTCCAATCAATATAATCCCCCAAACTAGTGGACGATAGATCAAATTTCTTTTTTCTAAAGCATAAATAATCGGCATTTCTAATGCAAATATGAGCAAGCCATTCATCATAAAAAATCTACCTATCTTATCTTCTGTCAGTGCGAATACTTCTCTAAAAAACACAGGTACTGAATACAAGATTTGGAAAAACATGATTAGCATGATCAAATTAAATAGCAGGAAAAACAAGAAAGGGTAATCCTTGTATGGTGATCCATCGCCTTTTACAACTTCTTTTTCATTAGGTTTGATGGTTATGCTACCAAGATCAAAATTGAATATTGAGTATAAAAAAAAACTTGCAAGTATACAGGTAATCCCATCTACAATAAAAATCGTATTATAGCCAATTTTAGCAATTAGTATTCCACCTACAGCAGGTCCTACAGCAATACCAAGATTGATCGCTAATCTCAACAATGAAATTCCTCTAGTAAATGTAGTCTTTGTACTGTACTCTGAAATGGCAACCATGGAGGCCGGTCTCATCAAATCTGCCACCGATATAGTAACTAAAATCCAAAGACATAGTAGATAAAAGTTTTGCACCCACGCCATGGCCACAAAACATAATCCTCCAGCAAATAAGGAAAAAAACATAATCCTAAGTGGAGGAATTTTATTGGCAAGCCACCCTCCCAAAAATGATCCAACCAAATTTCCAAAACCAAAACATGCTGTAGCTATTCCTGCTTGTGTTTTTGTCCAGCTTAAATCTTGTGTTAGGTACAAAGTCATAAATGGCACAACCATCATTCCACTGCGATTGATCAATTGAATCAACGCGATATACCATACTTCTCGCTGTATCCCACGAAAAGCATCAATATAAGTGCGTTGAATAAATGAAGTTATACCCAAATTCATCTATCATAAACAATGAATAATACGATAAGTTATGATTTCACAAACTTAGTTACTTATACCGTTAGACATTAAAAAAGGAGAAGTGCATGACACTTCTCCTTTTTTAAGACATTAGTTTATATAAATATTAGAAGTAAAAGAAATTACCGCATGATTTCATAAAGTAGACATCTCTTCCTTCAGCAGCTCTTATTCTAAAGGCATCTAAGTCTTGTCCTGATACATCCAATTGACAATATTGGTACCCGTGATAGGATCCAAAACCTAAGTTCCCTTTCTGTCCTCTATTGATTTTTGCATCTGCAATTTTGGAAGTATTAATGTCCCTAAAGCTATTGTAACCCATAGATCTTGCTACGTAATCAAGATACTTTTTGTCGTTGTCATTTGTATTATATCTATTCATCAGATTATCATAAAACTGACTAGAAGATAACGAATGACTGTTTCCAAATTGTGGATTGGTGCCAAGTTTATTTACAACTTTAGCCTCTCCGTCAGGCACTGAAAACAAAGCGGAAGCAACTCTAGTATTTGCTATTCTATCAGCTGCTTTTTTGTCCGCAGCTGCTTTGGCTGCTGCTGCTTCTGCTTTTCGCTTATCATCAGCTTCTTTCTTTTTCTTTGCTTCATCTGCTTTTCTTTTCCTTTCCGCCTCTGCATCTGCTTTCTTTTTTGCTGCAGCTCCATCCATCTTTGGCTCTTCTTTTTTAACTTCTTCAGCTTTCTTTACAGGCTCTTCTTTTTTGGTTTCAACGACCTTTTCGGTTATTACGTCATCTACCTTTTCTTCCGCATTACAACCTTTTTGTCCTAGCAACCACCAAGCTAATGCACCAAGAAGAAGAATTGGGAGTAACCACCAAATATACTTCATACAACCACCAGCACCACTCCCTCCAGCGACATTCGAATCATTACTAGTACGATTTACTGTAGTTTCTGTGTTAACTGCTTTTGCTTTGCTTATTGTGTAATCCTTATCACTACTTGCGGATACTGTGCCTGCTGCTAAAGTACCTGCTGCCATTGCTCCTGCTGCAACTGCTCCCTTTTTCTTTGAGTCTTTCTCTTTTTTTCTCTTTTTTGACGCTGCTGCTTTATCTGCCTCGAGTTTTGCTTTAGCGTCTGCATCTGCTTTTCTTTTTATGTCCGCTTTGGCTTTTGCCTCGGCATCTGCTCTTGCTTTTGCTTCTTTTTCGGCTTTGCGCTTTGCTTCGGCATCCGCTTTAGCTTTGGCATCCGCTTCTGCTTTTCTTTTTGCTTCAGCCTCTGCTTTTGCTTCGGCATCAGCCTTGGCCTTGGCATCCGCTTCTGCTTTTCTTTTTGCTTCAGCCTCTGTTTTAGCTTTTGCTTCGGCATCAGCCTTGGCCTTGGCATCTGCTTCTGCTTTT
>Ga0114956_1000116_pt1 | contig 47425 bp, 39 predicted proteins | sample MaitaG_FD_87304 | JGI IMG/M metagenome (GOLD analysis project Ga0114956, IMG submission 87304) | Marine algal microbial communities from Maine, USA - Maine_Asex2 metaG | ecosystem: Host-associated > Algae > Red algae > Unclassified | place: Maine, USA | collected 2015-01-05 | reverse complement strand
CTAAAAGACATTTTAGGGATTGAAGGGATTAAAATGACTATTTTGATAGATGACCCTATATCCTTAAGCGAAGGTATGATCCATGGAGATATTCTGCTTACGACCCTACGAGACCAAGAAGTAGAGAATATTGAATTGACATTAGTGGAAAAATACCAAAGAGGTAGAAAAGAAAGTAAACTGATCGATGAATATGATTTAGGGTCTATCATATTAAGTGAGTCTTTCTTGGTAACTCAAGGGGTTCAAAAGAAGATTTACTTTGTATTGCCATTCGTTGAGAATTTATCAGAAATGGATCATTTCGAACAAGCAAGCTTTATAAATAAAGGATTAGTAGCCTTAGCTAAGAAAATAAAAGGAGTAAAATCTACTTATAAATTGACTGCTACCGCAAAAGTAAAAGGTACCACATTTAATCCCATTGCAACCAGAGAAATTATATTTGAAAGCTAAAAATTAGCCTTCCTTGCTTTTAAGTTCTTTCTGTTTTTCTTCAATGATCTGACGTATTTCCTCATCTGTTTTACCTAAATTATCCAGTAGGAACTTTACATCAGCAACTAAATCATGCTGTGGATATTTATCAAGAAATTCGGTGTATATCTCCTTCGCCTTATCTTGATTTTTCAAATCGTTCTCCATTACAAACCCCTTCAAAAATAAGGTTGTTGGAGTTTTTTCGTAATTCGGATATCTATTTATTATCCAATCATACAAACTTAACACCTTTGGGTAAGTTTGAATACTTTTTGCAATTTCAGAAGCTCTAAATAAGTAGGAAGGGGTTTTAGGCGAATTTGGGAAACTCAATGCATATGCTTCACAAGCATCCACATATTTTAGAGCAGCATTTCTATTAATGCCAAATTTATTAGTCTCTCCTTTAAATATTTCTTCTCCAATATTGATCAAGTAATTATCCATATTTGATACCGCAGGATCTATTGCTGATTGAGCCTCATTTGCTTCTGGGCTGCTACCAAAATTTTCAATCAAGGATCTATACAAAATATTAGATGTTTGTGCTCTACCTAGTTTTTTCATCTGATTTGCCAAATTCAATATTCTTGAAGGAGTAGACTTATTACCATAATCCTCTTTTATCAAATTAAACAAAAAGTTTCGAGTTCTAGGTTCGAAATTCATTTTTTCGGATATTTCTAAACCAGTTTCAGATAGACTTACTATTTCTCTTGGATTGTCACTGACATTGCCTATTTGTCTAAGAATCTGATCAATATAGGTGTTAGCTGTAACATTGTCAGGATTTGCTTCATACGACTTTTGGGCTTCTAAAAGTTCACTTGATTTAGGTGTAGTCTCAGAAGCAGAATCTGACTTGCAAGCAAATAGAAGGGTAGTCAACGTGAAAAGAAATAGGTATTTCATAGCTTATATTGGTTTATTATCAGGGGCAAAGTTATATCTTAATAACAAATATCAAAACTATTTAATAAGTCTCAATATTTTCAAATTACTTTGGATCTACTTTATAAGTTTTAAACTTTCATTTACAACTATAAATTGATCAATTTGTTACATGTATATTATGAAGAATATTTTTTGGTTCAGACGCGATCTACGACTTGAAGATAATACGGGGTTATATCATGCCTTGAGAAGTGATTATCCGGTTCAGTGTATTTTTATTTTCGATCGAAATATCTTAGATAAGCTACCTAAAAATGATGCTCGTGTAGAATTCATACATCAAGAATTGACACGAATAAAAAATGAGTTGGAAGAATATGGTAGTACACTTTTAGTTTATTATGGGAAACCAAAGAAAATCTGGAAACAAATCATGGGAGAACATGATATTTCATCAGTATTTACCAACAAAGATTTCGAACCCTATGCTATTAAGCGAGATGCTGGCGTGCAAAAAATACTAGCTACCAAAAATATAGAATTTTTAACTTTTAAAGATCATGTGATTTTTGAATTGGAAGAAGTTACTAAAGATGATGGCTTGCCTTACACCGTGTTTACCCCCTATAAAAGAAAATGGCTTGCAAAATTGGAAACAAAACTGAAAAGAGGTAAGTCATATTATCTGACTTCCTATCCTTCTACAAAGTACGCGAATAATTTCGTGCAAAGGGAAAAGTCTCCAATGATCTCTCTATCAGAAATGAACTTTGTGGAATCAGGAATTGAGTTTCCGTCAACAACCGTAGTACAGTCTAAAATCAAATCATACGATAAAAATCGAGATTATCCCTCCAAAGATGGAACCTCAAAACTTGGAGTTCATTTTAGATTTGGAACCATAAGCATTCGAGAAAAGGCAAGAAAAGCAATTAAATTAAATCAAACTTTTCTCTCAGAATTAATTTGGCGAGACTTTTATTCTCAAATATTAACCGCATTTCCACATGTCATAGAAGGTGCATTCAGACCTAAATATGATACAATCTCGTGGAGAAATAATGAGGAAGAGTTTAAAGCTTGGTGCAATGGCATTACAGGTTATCCTATTGTAGATGCAGGTATGCGCGAACTTAATGCAACGGGCTACATGCATAATCGCGTAAGAATGGTGGTTGCAAGTTTTCTTACCAAACACCTCCTTATTCATTGGTCTTGGGGAGAAGCTTATTTCGCCGAAAAATTGTTAGATTTTGATTTGGCGAGTAACAATGGTGGTTGGCAATGGGCTGCAGGAACTGGAACAGATGCGGCACCATACTTTAGAATTTTTAGTCCAGACGCGCAAACTAAAAAGTTTGATAAAAATTTAAAATATATTAAAAAATGGATTCCTGAATTAGAATCCGATTCTTATCCCAAACCGATTGTCGATCACAAAAAAGCACGGGAACGATGTCTAGCAACCTACAAAGAAGCATTGGACAAATTCTAATTAATTTCGAATTTTAAGTATAAAAATTAATAGAGATATTCAGAAGTACATGATGAATGGTAGAAAGTTGTGTGTAGTTTACTTCAGACCTTTTTCTTGGTGCGGTTTCTAACCTTCTTTTTTCTGTATGATCAAGAGAGGGTCAGAAACTTCATAAGTTTCTTAGGTGAGTAACATACGATTAAAGTTATGATGCTAAAGCCATAATTTATTTAAATGAAGCTTATTTTATTTTTGAATTTCATTTATCTTTTCTAATAACCAAGCCTTGTTGATGGCTTTAGTAGATTCTATTTCTTTCTTGAGAGCTTTGATTTTTTCTTTGTCGAAAGGATTGATCTTAATCATTTTTCGAATACTTTTGATGAAATTCAAATAAGGCATTCTTCTCTTTTCTTCTAGAGATTTTTCTCGACGGATATAGGCGTTGTAGGAAGTAAGCAGAGATTCTAAAGCATTATCCTCATCCAACTCATAATAAGTAGCAAGGAGAAGAGCTTTCGTATTTATGTTATACCAGACATCCTCAAAATTGACTTGATTTGAATAATCTAGAACCTCATTGAATTCTTTTTTATAAAAATGAACTCTGGCTAAATTATAATTTACGGCATTATTTCTAAATTTCTTATTTACCAAAGACGCTTTTTCTTGAATGAATTCTTTCGCAAAATTCAAGTATTGATATCGAAGTGCAAGACCTACAATATTTCGAAAAGTGGTAGGGGATAACTCCCCATCTACCAATGATAGACCAGTGTCAATCCCTTTTTGATACATTTCTAAGGCTTCAGGAATAAAATCTTTATTGCCACTATTTATCGACCCTATACAGTAGCTTACTAGCGAGTCAAAAATTTCTTGCTGCTCGTCCAATGGGAATTGGTCCATTTCAGCTATAAATAATTCCTTAAGATCAAAATAGTATTTAGGTTCATCCGGCTCGACAAACGCTTTATAAATGTTATAGTACATTTTTATAGCTGGAATATCTAGATACTGGCTCTTTTCTATCAATTTCGAAGTAAATTCGAATTGGCTTAAGTCAATATCAGCCTTGTACATTTTTCTCCAAGTCAACAAATCAGTTCCATGCCTCATCTTTTCCAATAAATAAAATATATCAAGTTGTTTAGAGACTTCCAACAGTTGTTCGGATGCAGGAGCTTGCTTCTTTCTTAGTTTCACCCTTTTCCTTTCAAATTGACTTGTCAAATTATACTGATTTTTAAGAATGAGGTATTTTTGATAAAAAAAATCTCCAGATTGTTCCAATCTACGATCCATTTCACGATTCGCGTTTGTAACCGTCTTTTTTTGTAATTCCTCTAATTTTTCCCTGCGAATAGCCTGTAAGAGCATATTATATTTTAGCAATTCCTCCTTTGATAAGGATTCTTGTATCAGAAAACCTTCTATTAATGAAACAATATCTGATAGAAATTTTCTCCATTTTATATCGGAATAGGGTATTCCTTTGAATATTTCATCCCATATTTCTTTGACTTCTAAGTTCTTATCTTCCTTTATGGCTTCTTTTATAATTTCAAAACCCACCGTCAAATGATCATTTACATTAAAATAAGGCGATAACACGTATTTGTGTAAACGATTGAGTTGTATAGCCGAAAATGAGCTTAGAACCTTATATAATTTGGTGTCTCTCAAATAGTAAGAATTAGTTATATATAGAACGTTTATAAACAGGAGCTTAAATATAACAACAAGAATTAATAAAAATAATCTATTTTTATAAAGCCTAGGCAGATTTTTTAATATATATAATGCTATTTATCAAGCTTTTATCTCGTCTTCATAATTATAGTATTTATATATGTTAATATTTTATAAAAAATGCAGCATAAATCGTGCTTTTAGCGTTATAGAGATATCTTTGCAATTAGAACCAAAACTTATTCTAGCTTCAATGCTATTTTTTAGAATCATACTCATTTCAATTGGCCTTTTCGTGGCCACTTACTTAACTGCTCAGTTAAATCCAGAATTCTTATATTTAAATGGAGAGCAAAATGGCTCTATTTCATTGACGCTGACTTCATTAGGAGCTACACCCACATTGGCAAATGCGCCCACAGATGGATTACCATTTCCGTCCATTACTCCACTGGGAAATAATGAATATGAGTTGGTTTGGGAAACACCATCAGATTATTTAGGTCAATCTTCTTCAACAATAGAATATTTCGACAATGGAATTATTCCTGGCTTCACTGAGTCTAGATTTACAATTGCTAATTTGACTTTTAAGCCATCACTAATCGAAATTCAGAATGAAGTAGTTTTATTCGAAAATGGTTCTATTATCGATGTATTATCAAACGATGTTGGATCGGAATCAGACTTAGAATTAGGTTCGTTATCATATGTTTCAGGAGGGCAAGCAAGCATTGTCAACAATCAAATTCAGTTTACTTTTGATGATAATTCAGACTTTGGGTATGTTGGATATATTGCTCAAGATGCAATAGGTACTGGAAATGAGGGAATTGCACGAATTATAAAATCCCAAGACGCAACCAATCAACAACTAGACGTTTCTTTGCATAATAAAGAGGCAATCACTATTTATTTAGGTGATTCTAATCTATCATTGTTTAAATCACCTGACAATGGTTTGATAAATGCTGTATCTGACATCGAATACACGTATACACCGAACACCACATATACTGGAAACGATGTGGCTGTTTTCTCTACTGTAGATGGAAAAAACGTGCAAATCAATTTACAAGTTGTTGAGAAAGAACTAAGAAATACCGTTGTTGTAGATGACTACATCGAAACAAACATCAATCAAACAGTAGTTTTCAATGTGCTTGAAAACGATCATAAAGATGTTTACGACATTGTAGACCATAGTCCAGAACTGAGCTATAATGGAAATGGCGAATTTAGTTACACACCAGATTTTGATGAGGCAGGGGGAAATGTATATTATTATAAGATTTTCACAGGAATTACCTTTCTAACCGGAAAAATTCTGATTTCCATTAGTGATTATGAACCAATTGAAAGTAAAATACATCAATTTACTGTTGAATCAGGAACAAACTTTATAATTGAACACAATGCGCCGGTTGGTGGATATAATTTTTCGGTTCTGTCAGATCCAAACCATGGCATTATAAATATTCTAAATTCAGGTTCGAGTGTTGAAAATTGCGATACAGATATAGTCGTGGCAGAAAGTAGTATTGATTATTTCGCAGAGCCAGGATATGAAGGAGAAGATGCTTTCGAATTGGAATATTGTACATCTACAGGTATCTGCCATATTGTGAAAATTGAGATAAATATTGTAGATAATAATACCAATTGTAACTGTCAAGTAGGATGTGTATGGCCAGGTGATTTCAATAATGATGGAATTGTCGACCTTAAAGATTTAATGACTTTTGGTTACAACATAGGTGATAATGGTATCGCTAGATCTCAATCTTCTAATCAATGGTCTGGTAACGAAAGTGAAGACTGGGGATATCTTGCAATAAATGGAGATCATGACTTGAAGCATATTGATGCAAATGGAGATGGTTATATTTCTTTAAATGATGCTGAAGAGATCGAAAATAATTTTGGACAATCTAATAAATTAGTTCCTGAAAGTGCTTATGCATTGGCAGAATATCCGGTTACTTTAAGTACAGATCAAACAGTTATTGATTCAGGTGAATGGCTATTGATAGATGTGAGTCTAGGAAGTTTGGAAGCACCCGTCATTGACTTTTACGGAATGACCATTAATTTCAGAATGGATCAGAATTTAATCGATGAATCAAGTGTCATATTTGAAATCGATGAATCATCTTGGGCTACATATGATTCCCCATTAAAAGGAATTTTAGCTCAACCTGAAGCTGGTAATATCAATGTTGGATTTACACGACTTACTTCAGAGCCTGTGTCTGGTTTTGGAAAAGTTGGGACGGTCAAAATGATCGTTGAAGATGAATTAGATGGTTTTAGAAGTATTGATGATTTCTATGATATTCACATAACTTTTGATAAGACCGCAGTTTATACTCATCAAGGTATAGCTAGAGAAGTGCTTTCTAATACAGTGACTGTAACCATAGATAAATCCAAAAATAATAGAGACAAGAATGAAACGCTAAACATTACAACTTATCCGAATCCAACTTCAGATTACTTGCAAGTTGAGTCAGACCAGGTAGTAGAACAAATTATTATCTACGATCTATCGGGTAAGATTGTATCTAATTCATCTCCAATGGATGATGCATTTACCTATTCTATTCCTAATGATTTAAATGGATTATTCTTATTTAAATTTATAAGTGGAGAAAAAGTAAAAGTTGAAAAAATATATGTAGTTACTAGATAAAATCTAGACTATTAATCTCCAACTTGAAGTACTCAAACTTGATACATTCAACACGAAATTCCTAGTTTGAAATCAATAACTTTAATTTCCGATACGCACAGTCATCTCGATGAAGCTATCCTTCAGCACTGCAGAGAAGCAGATGAAGTCTGGCACGGGGGAGATTTAGGGCAAATCGAAATTCTTGGTCCCTTAAAAGAAGCTTCTAAGATTTTGAGAGGAGTCTATGGCAATATAGATCAGCAAAATGTCCGAGAACAATGGCCTCTTAATCTAGAATTCGAATGTGAAGGAGTTAAAGTTTTTATGACTCATATAGGTGGATATCCAGGAAGGTATACAGGCCGTGTAAAAAAGATTTTGCAAAAATCATTACCAAACTTGTATATCTGTGGGCATTCTCACATCTGTAAAGTAATGCCCGACAAAGAATTACAAATCCTCCATATGAATCCTGGAGCTTGTGGGCATGAGGGTTTTCATAGTATCCGAACGATTTTGAGATTCGATGTTTCAGAAGGAAAAATCACCAACTTAAGGGCTATTGAATTAGGTAAGAGGGGACATATTAGTGCGTCATCTTAGACTGGAAAAATCATGAATAATCTCAAATTTACCTTCATAATTATACTCATATTTTGTCTGGCTTGTTCTACAAATAAGAAAACTAATTCTTCGGTTACTTCACCTCCTATTACTGAGTCAGATTCGGAATTCATACAATTATGTATTGATAGTTTAGCCGAAAATGGAATACCATCCATAGCAGTCGCAGTTATACAACCACAAATGTTGCACTTTAATGTATCGGGACAGTCAAAATCTGTGGGTGGAAATCAGGTCGGAATTACAAGTAAATATCACTTAGGAAGTAACTCCAAAGCAATCACCTCTTTTATTGCCTTTAAATTGATTCAAGAAGGAGTACTAAATTTAGATATACAACTTTCAGAAGTTTATAAGGATTCTAGTTTTTTGCACTCGCCTTATATGGATATAACCCTAGAGCAATTATTGTCACATACAGCAAATATCCAACCCTTTACATCGGGTATAGAATTTATGTCTATTCCAAAATTCGATGGTCCAATAAACGAGAAAAGAAAAGTTTTTGCGAAAAAAGTATTAGAGCTTAAGCCGGTGAAATCAGATATCGATTACAACTACTCCAATGCAGGTTACGTAATTGCTGCCATGTTATTAGAATTGAAAACAGGTAAGACTTACGAAGAGTTATTAGATGAGACACTTGCAGAATTACAATTAGATCATTACAATGGATTTCCCAACAAAGAGAATATAGAGTATCCTTGGGGACATTGGATGCAAGGAAAAGAATTAGTACCACTCGATCCTGATGCAGATTATAAATTAGAAGACTACATGCTTCCAGCCGGAGATATCTCAATGAATATAGAAGATTATGCAGAATTTGTTCAGATGAATCTAAATGGTCTATTGGGTGAAAATAATTATCTAAATTCAGAGAACTATTATCTGATGCATTTTGGGAAAAAGAATTATAGTTATGGTTGGCGTAATTACGAATTAGAAGGCCGACAAGAAAGCAATCATGATGGTAGTGTCGGCACCTACTATTGCCATACTATTATCAGTCCTGACTGTAGGATAGCAATTTCAATATTCATCAACTCAGCACTAGAAGATCATGTAGATGCGATCTATAGACTACGAGAGATTCTAATCAATAGATATAAGGATTGTACAGGGATATTCAGAAGTTAAGATTTTGATTGCTAAAAACATGAAATTATTGTAGCCCGGTATGGCAGTGCCGGCTTTAAGTGTAGTATGAAGCAATTTGGCTCTATTTTATAATTAATTAAAAATGGGAACATATCAAAAAGTGGATAGCCCGTTTTATATAGAGCATATTCAAGTATGTTTTTTACGATTTTATTGGAAATCGATAAATCACTATAAAGCTAGAGTGTTTATAATAACCCCGAAATAGCATTATACTTGATCATCCAAACACAAATCAACACAGGTCACTCAATTCTAATCTAAAGCCTGTTCGATATCATAAATTAAATCATTGATATCTTCAATGCCTACGGATAATCGAATCAACCCATCGGTGATACCAACCTTTTCTCTTTGTTCTTTATCAACCTTCAAATGAGATGCAGTAGCAGGATGCAATAATAATGTATCTACATTTCCAAGAGTTGGCGCTATGGTTACCATTTTCAATCTATTGATAAACTTCAAGGTATGATCTATATCACCTTTAATTTCGAAACTAAGCATCCCACCAAATTGGGTCATTTGTTTCTTTGCAATCTCGTGTGAGAAATGAGAAGCTAATCCTGGGTAATTTACTTTTATAACTTTACTACTTTCCTCAAGATAGTTAGCCATTTTTAAGGCATTAGAGCAATGTGCATCCATTCTTAATGGAAATGTTTTCATTCCATTGTATAACAACCATGCATCGTTTGGACTTGCATAGGCACCAATCAGTTTTAACATGCTCCACATTTTATTAAACATTTCGTTGGTCCTACATATCATTGCACCTCCTAATGCATTGCCCATGCCATTAAGGTATTTTGTGGTTGAATAAATAACCACATCAAAGCCAAAGTTAAGTGGCCGCTGCAGGTAAGGTGAAGCAAATGTATTATCTATTATCGTGATAACTTCCAGATTTTTCGCAACACTAGTGACCATTTCTAAATCTATACAATTCAATAATGGATTAGAAGGAGATTCGATATACATTACGTCAATTTGCTCTTTGTCGATTAATGCAATCAACGCTTCTTCGTCCTGAAAGTCGGTCAAAAAAACAGTAACTCCGTACTTTGTCATCACTTTTTGTAATAACTCAGTGGTTCCACCATACAAATCACCATGTGTAATTATCTTTGACCCTTCTTCTAAATTTGAAAGCAAAGCGATACTTATAGCTCCCATGCCAGAAGAACTCAGAAGCGCATAAGCTTGTTCCTCTAAATCGATGCTCTCAAGTGCTGCTAATTTCTCCGAAACAGTAGCCAATGTCGGATTTCCATATCTAGAATACACGTATCCATCCTCTTTACCTTTGAAAATACCGATGCTTTCCTCAATAGAATCAAATACAAAAGCGGAAGTATTATAGATTGGAAGGATATGAGGCTCATTTTTAGTTTGATGCTCCCATTCTCGTACACAAATTGAATTAAATTTCAATGGATTAGATTTCATACATTTGTTTATTCTTACAAAGATTATAATAATTTAGCATGAGGCTAACCATTATTTTACTTTTCCTGGTATTTTTTCAAAATGATTTGTCTTCCCAAGATGAAGAGGAATATGTCAAACCATTTAAATTAATTGAATTTAGCTACTTAGGAGTGATTCCTGTCGGCGCATTCTCGGAGTATATTGATCCATATCGACCAGGGTTCAATTTTAGCGTCATGAGAGAGCTGAAATCAAACAATCAGATTTTCGTAGGATTTGGAGCCCATTTTTGGAGAATTCAACAAATTTCAAATTCATATGTTGATCGATCTTTTTATGATGTAGTAGATGCTAGGACTGCTAGTAATGTGGCAAGTATCCACATTCAAGGAAGATATTATACAAATTGGTACCTTCCGAGATTTGAACCCTATTTTGATTTCAATGTTGGAGGACATTATGCTTATTTGCAAACAATCGAGGAATTTCAATCTCCAGAATTTGAATCTAACCTAGACGTGGAAGGCAATTTAGGCCTAAGCTATGGATTTGGAATAGGTGGCCAACTGAATATTGTATCCAATATAGCAATGGGTATAAGCATTCATTATTTTTCTGCAAGTCGAATGAAATACGATACAGCGGAGGATTTCACCTTTGAAGTACCAGCTCTCAACTTCACTGAGAAATCATCTTTCGTAAATTATATATCGCATAGAATTGGGATAATTTTTGGATTTTAATAAATCAAAATGGAAAAAGAAAGTAAGAAGTTGGATATGGAGGAATTGGCTAATATCCAGGTCGATAGGAATCAATCTCCAATAAGACTAGATCTCTTTTTGATGAATAAATTAGAAAGAGTAACTCGATCTAGGATTCAAAAAGCCATCAAAGATGAATCTATTCTAATTAATGATAAAGCGGTCAAAAGTAATTATAAAGTGAGACCGAATGATCAAATTCAAGTTTTTATACCAAAATCTCCATATAATTCAGATTCTGTCGCACCAGAGGACATACCATTAGATATCCGATATGAAGATGATTATTTATTGGTAGTACATAAGCCGGCAGGGATGGTTGTACATCCCGGTTTGGGGAATTGGACGGGAACATTGGTCAATGCCGTAAGCCATCATTTGCTGGGTCAAGATATTCCTGTGATGGCTGGAAATCAAGGTGATCGCCCAGGGCTTGTACACAGGATTGATAAGAATACTACAGGATTATTAGTGCTTGCTAAGACTCCAGAGGCGATAGAAGGGCTAGGGAAGCAATTTATAGCTCACACGATAGAAAGGAAGTATTATGCCTTGGTTTGGGGGGAGCCCGATCCTTACGAAGGCACAATAACAGGATATATCGCACGGCATGAAAAGCATCGTAAGAACATGCATTTATATTCAGAAGAAGGAGAGGGTAAATATTCTGTGACCCATTATAAAGTGATTGAGCCCCTTTATTATGTAAGTTTGGTAGAGTGTTGGCTAGAGACGGGACGTACACATCAGATCCGTGTATCTTTTCAATCAGTCGGCAATCCTCTTTTTAATGACGACAAATATGGTGGTGATAGAATTATGAAAGGGACTGTATTTTCTAAATACAAACAGTTTGTAGAAAATTGCTTTAAGATTTTGCCTCGACAAGGATTACATGCGTCAAGTCTTGGATTTATACATCCGATCACCGGCGAGAAAATGCTATTTGAAAGTGAATTACCGTCAGATATGACAGAAGCATTGGAAAAGTGGAGAAAATATGTCCATACAAAAAAGGAAAAAATAAACGCTTAGGATTAATGACTTTAGAAGAAAGAATGAATTGTTTAGTTGCACTAGGGGAGGTGCTGAGTAATGCATCTTCAGATTCCGAAATTCAATCCGCCTTTACGCATGCAGAATTTAATAATAAATGGTTCACACAGGAAAATATAGCATCGGCGACCAAAGCCATTCAAAACCAATTTACAGACCAAGGAAAGTTAGAAAAATGGTTGTCTGCTTATCACATCGCAAATCAAAAAAAGGACTGTAATGTAGGGTTAGTATTAGCAGGGAATATACCATATGTTGGTATTCATGATGTTATTTGCACATTTTTAGCAGGTCATAATTCTCACCTAAAATTTTCAGACAAAGATTCCAAGTTGATACCAATGGTCATAAATCAACTGATAAAAATTGACCCTCGAGCAAAAGATAGGTTTGTCGAAGTTGATAGGATGAATTCTGTGGATGCCATAATTGCTACTGGATCAAATAACAGCAGTCGGTATTTTGAATATTATTTTAAAGATAAACCGCATATTATAAGAAAGAATAGAGTAAGTGTGGCTATTCTGCATGGGAATGAAAGCCGGGAAGACTTGCTTGAATTAGGAAAAGATATCTTTAGCTATTTTGGTTTAGGCTGTCGTAATGTTTCGAAGCTATATTTGCCCAGAACCATGAAAGTAGAGCAATTGTTAGAAGCCTTCGAAGACTTTGATAACCTAGTGGATCATCATAAATACAAAAACAACTATGATTATAATTATGCTATTTATCTTTTAAATAAAGATCCCTTTTTGGCAAATAATTCTGTCATTGCAAAAGAAGATAAATCATTGTATTCTAGAATTGCGTGCTTTCACTATGAGTATTATGACAAATTAGAGGATATTCTTCCAGAATTATCTGAACTAAAAAATGAAATTCAATGTTATATATCAGATAGAACGTTAGAGCAATTTAAAACACATCCATTGGGTAAAAGTCAAGAACCGGAACTGTGGGATTACGCTGATAATATTGATACCATGCAGTTCTTACTGAACCTTACACATGAATCATAGAGTTTCCAAAAGAAGAAAGGCAGAATTTGTAAAAGCCACGTTAGACAAACTTTATCCTGAAACCCCAATTCCGCTAGAACATAAGGATAATTACACATTATTAATTGCTGTATTAATGTCCGCCCAATGCACTGACGAAAGGGTCAATAGGATTACTCCACTTTTATTTAAGAAGGCGGATACTCCTCAAAAAATGATTACTCTTAGTGCTAAAGAAATTGAAGATATCATCAGACCCTGTGGCTTATCTCCAAGAAAATCAAAGGCCATTTATGACTTATCCCACATTCTTATAGATCAATATGAAGGAAAAGTTCCGAATGATTGGGAGGCGCTTGAAGCCTTACCCGGAGTGGGGCATAAGACCGCATCAGTTGTAAAAGCACAAGGATTTGGAGAACCAGCCTTTCCAGTGGACACTCATATTCAAAGATTAGCTGAGAGGTGGACGCTAAGTACAGGAAAAAACGTAAAAACAACAGAAGGCGATTTGAAGCGAATTTTCCCGATGGATAGCTGGAATAAACTGCATTTACAAATTATATTTTTTGGCAGGGAATACTGTAAAGCACGAGGGCATGACCCAAATGTATGCCCAATTTGCTCTGTTATTGGCCGTCGTTCCATGTTTTAGCGGTAAGATTGTTACTTCAAACATTTATTTCATTCACTAGTATTCATATATTAAGATAAATCTTAATATAAAATAATAGCGGTATAATACACCTTATACCTATATTTACACTGCTAATCAACGTTTTACAAACATATTAGCTTTTTTTTTAATAATTCTTACATATTTATATTTTTATAATATATATTTTATTAGTTTTACACTCTAACGTCAAACTTAAGAATAAGAATGGAGAATTTATCATCAGAACATTTTCGTGAAGCTCTAGAAATAGTAAAGGGCTCTGGAGTCTCAGTATCCTATAAAAGCATTGCTGACAGATTAAATATCCACCCTCAATGTCTTAGTGATATAATTAAATATAAACGTCAAGTAACTACCAAAATACTAGAACAATCCGTCATAGAATTGGATTTTAATCCAGTGTTCTTACTTACAGGACAAGGCCCTTATTTTAACTCACAAATAGCTGATGAACCTGCTACAGAACCCTCTTTAGTTGATTTTAATGAAATAACATATATTCCAATCGCTGCTCAAGCCGGGTATGTGGAGCAAGTTCACAATGATTTATATTTAGAAGAACTGCCTACTTTCAAATTACCAGGCAATAGAATGCTTGGCGGAGACTTGCGTTGTTTTGATGTAGCTGGAGACAGTATGTTCCCAACTTTTAATGATGGAGACAAAATAATATGTAGAAAAGTAGATCAAGAATGTTGGGCTACAAATATTCGATCTAATTATGTCTATGTGTTAATTACAGATAACTCGATTGTTGTAAAGAGAATAGAAAATAATTTAAATAAATCTAGTTCACTAAAGCTTATTTCAGACAATGACCAATTTACACCCGTAGATATAGAGGGGAATGAAATAAGAGAAGTATGGACTGTACTCATGACCATAAACTATTTCAAACCACATGCTCACCTTGAATCAAAGGTAGTGCTATCAGAGATGGATCAGTTAAGAGCCAAAATCGCGGAGCAAGAAGAAATGCTTTTGCAACGGACCGTAGAGCTCACAGAATTAAAGAAATCTATCTAATTTATGAGTAAGGCAAATATCCCCATCAGTGTAAAAGTCCAATATATAGATTTGGAAGGAGGATTTTGGGGAATGATAGATGCACAAAATCAACAATATCTAGCCGTCAATTTTCCAGAACAAATGAAGGATACTTCAAAGATCTATACCATTACATATCAGACTTTAGATGTGGTTGGCATCCAGATGTGGGGTACACCCATACAAATCACCTCCTTCACTACTTAGAAATAAGTTGTTTTAAATCAATTTTTGATAAATTTAATCTAGAGTCAAACTTTGTTCAATTCTCTTTGAAAATGAGTTTGAGCAATCCAACCAGCCACTTTTTCTATTCCAGACAATTCTTTTTTCTCTAGAAATTCATGCATATAATTATTGACAAATTTAGTGTCGTAAGAACCGTCCACAAAAGCGGGATGATTGGCCACAAAATTACCAAAACTTAATGTGGTTTCTATGCCTTCTATTTTATAATCAGAGATCGCTTGTTTTAGCCTTTTCAATGCCATTTCCCGGTTAGGAGCATGCACGATTAACTTTGCAATCATCGGATCATAATATATCGGAATTTCTTGACCCTCAAGAAATCCGTGATCTACTCGAACACCCTCACCGCTAGGAATTTGATAAACTTCCAAAGTTCCAATACTAGGACTAAAATTTTCGCGCGGATTTTCAGCGTATACTCTCAATTCAAAGGCATGTCCATTAATTGTTAGATCTTCTTGTCTAATGGCTAATACTTCCCCTCGAGCTACTCTTATTTGCTGCTCTACTAAGTCAATTCCCGTAATCAGTTCAGTAACGGGATGTTCAACTTGTAGCCTCGTATTCATTTCCAAAAAGAAATAATTGTTTTGATCATCCATGATAAATTCTACCGTTCCTGCTCCAGCATATTTACATGACTGAGCAACCTTTAATGCATCTTCACCCATTTGTTTTCTGACATCATCATTGATCTTTAGACTAGGAGCTTCCTCTACAACCTTTTGATGTCTGCGTTGAATACTACAATCACGTTCAAATAAATAAATGCCATTTTCATGTTCATCCAATAAAACTTGTATTTCAATATGTCTAGGAGAGGTAATGTATTTTTCTATAAACACATCATCATCACCAAACGATGAAAGAGCTTCGCTTTTTGCTCTTGCAAATTGCTCTTTAAATTCAGCAGGATCTTCTACCATCCGCATACCCTTACCCCCTCCTCCTGCCGAAGCCTTTATAAGAACAGGGAATCCTATTTTTTGAGCCTCACTCAGACCCTCTTCCATGCTTTTTACAGCAAAAGAAGTCCCAGGTACCATTGGAATATCATAATTGCTAACGGCATCTTTGGCTGATAATTTACTACCCATTATGGATATAGAATAAGGACTTGGTCCGATAAATTTTATTCCAGCTTCTGTTGTCGCTTTTGCAAATTCCGCATTTTCACTAAGAAATCCGTATCCAGGATGTATCCCATCCACATTATTCTCTTTTGCAATTTTAAGAATTTTGTCTCCCCTTAGATAAGATTCATTAGACGGAGCTTTACCTACATAAAATGCTTCATTAGCGGTCATAACATGTAAGGCATTCGCATCGGCTTCAGAATAAATAGCGACCGTCTTAATACCCATCTTATGGGCTGTATTCATGATTCTTATAGCAATCTCTCCTCTATTGGCAACCAAAATTTTTCTCATAGGACAAATGTAATTTTTAAAATAATTCTAAACCTAATCCAATTTAATAAAATCAGTAATTCGTTCTTTTATGAGGGAATTTATTTTAGGAATGTCTTCTTTCTTGATAACAGTAAATGTTTTCAAGATTCCTTTTATTTCTTTTGAAAGGACTTCTTTCACCTCAATCATGGAATCCGTCGGTGGATCGTCTCCAATTTGGATCAAAGAATTCAAATGGGCAAGTTTATTAGTCAAACGAATAGGATAATTTAGTGGATCTTGTCTACTTTGATTATTTGTTTGATAAAGTAGTTTTTCTAAAGAATCCAATTTAGTATTCGTAATTTTAATTTCCTTGTTTATGACTGAGTCTTTTTGCGATTCTGAAAATGAGCTTAATTGTTCCTTTAATTTCCGCATTTCCAAAATAGATTCATGAGATTTAGATACAAGACCATTTACTTCTTTTATGAAATCAAAATGTTCTTTCAATTGTTTTGTATTAGAAGGAGATCTTGGATCAGGTAATATCGTAAAAGATTGTGAAAGGTTGGTTTCCTTTTGTGTTAAAACCTCTTGATTTATTCCGGTATGATTCAATCTTACTTCATATTCTCCCGGCAAGGCTTTTGGGCCATTCATAGAGCCCCACCATAAGATCATACCTTTGAACGAAGTCGCTTTTTTATATCGCATATTCCAATTGAAAATATTGCTACCTTCTTTTACGTCAATTGTATAATCTTCATCTTCATTATGATTTGAAAAAGAAGCAATGGTATCTCCTTCAGTAGTTAAGTAGTTCAGTGTAATAGTATCTTTTTCTTCATCATAAATAGGAAGATAAAAGTGTGTAGAAACACCACCTGGATGATTAATGCCAGCTCCTTTTACTTCTTTATCTTGGCGTCCTTTGATTCTATAAGCAGGATTTGGTTTTGAGAGATAGAGCTTATCTTGATTTTTAATTTTCTCTGCATTTCTTACAACACTTAAATCATCAATCATCCAAATACTTCTGCCTTGAGTTGCGGCAATCAGTTTATCTTCCTTTATAGTTAGATCAGTAATAGGTACGATCGGTAAATTCATTTGAAAAGGGAACCATTCTTTCCCATCGTTCCAAGATAGGTACATGCCTGATTCTGTTCCAGCATATAACATGCCTTGTTGGTTTGGGTCTACTCGGATTGCTCGGGTGAAATGCTCTGAATCGATTCCCCGATTTATTTGTATCCAACTTGCTCCATAATCTGACGTCTTAAAAAGATATGGCTTGTAGTCTCCCAATTTGTAAGAAGTAGCTGCTAGATATACGCCTCCCTCCATATGCGGATCAGCTTCAAGGCAGTTAATCATGGTCCACTCAGGTAGGGTAGGAGGGGTAACATTTTGCCAGTCATCTCCATTGTTCTTAGTTACATGGATTAATCCATCATCTGAACCTACCCAAATTATACCTTCTTTTAGCACGGATTCAGTAATGGCAAATAAGGTGCAATAGTATTCTACCCCAGTATTATCTTTTGTAATTGGACCTCCAGAGGTAACCAATTTTAAAGAGTCATTTCTCGTGAGATCTGGACTGATCACTTTCCAAGTTTGACCTTCATTCTCGGTGACATGCACATGATTACTCAATGCATATAGACGATCAGGGTTGTGTCTTGAATACTGTATTGGAAAATTCCACTGAAATCTATATTTCATGCCTTCGGCGCCATGTCCCATCGGGTTGTCTGGATATATATTGATGGCTCTTTCCTTTTTTGTCGTATGATCCAATCTAGTCAAATATCCTCCATAACTCCCACCATAAACGATCTCATTGTTGTCAGGGTCAATAGCAATATGGGCAGATTCTCCTCCGGCAGTAGACTCCCAATCTCTTTCTCCAATGGAACGTCCTTCTGCTCGATGTGAAATACGGATGGTAGAATTATCTTGTTGGGCTGCATATATTCGAAATGGAAAATGATTATCAGTCGTAACTCGATAAAATTGGGCAGTTGGCTGATTATGGTAAGTACTCCAATTTCCTCCTCCATCAAAACTGACTTGAGCTCCACCATCATCCCCTATGATCATTCGCTGATTATTATTGGGGTCAATCCAAAGATCATGGTGATCTCCATGAGGTGCATTATAAGTATCAAAGGTCTTTCCACCATCCTTTGAACGATGATATCTCACATTCAACACATAGACAATTTCTGGATCTTGAGAGTCAGCATAAATCCTAGTGTAATACCATGCACGTTGGCGTAATTTACGTTCATCATTCATTTTTTTCCAAGTTTCTCCACCATCATCTGATCTGTATACGCCCCCTTTTTCATTTTCTATAATGGACCACAATCGATTTGAATTAATCGGTGATACGGTAATGCCACTTATGCCCCATATACCTTCGGGTAATCCTTCATTTTCCTTAATATCAGTCCAAGTTTCACCTTGATCCATACTTTTCCAAAGAGAAGAACCTTCACCGCCACTTGATAAACTATACGGAGTTCTCCGAACGTTCCACGTTGTGGCATACAAAATTCTAGGGTTATTTGGGTCAATAATTAGATCTACAGCTCCAGCATTTTCATTTGCGTAAAGCACTTTTTTCCAAGACTTACCCCCGTCTACCGTCTTAAATACTCCTCTCTCTTTAGATGATTTATATAGATCTCCTAGCACAGATGCATAAGCTATATTATGATCATTTGGATCTATTCGCACTCTCGTAATATGTTTCGATTTTTTGAGACCCATTTGTGCCCAATTTTCACCTCCGTCTTCCGTTTTCCACATTCCATATCCGTACGATACATTCCCTCTTACAGTCTTTTCTCCACCACCTACATAGATCACGTTTGGATCACTTTTACTTACTTCTATAGACCCAATAGATCCACCAAAAAATCCATCTGAAATATTACTCCAAGATTGTCCACCATCTTGAGTTTTCCACACGCCTCCTCCTGTAGAACCAAAGTAATACAAAAGTGGGTGGTTACTTACTCCCGTTACTGCACAGGACCGTCCTCCTCTGAATGGCCCGATATGCCGCCATTCCGTTGCATCATAATATTTTTCTAAAGGGTTGGGCTCTTCTTGTGAATGAATACATTGAGGTATAAACCAAAAAAATGTAATCAGTAGGATGCTGCAAAATCTCATATAATTGTAATTTGTATCCAAATTAGTTAAATGATCTTAAAACAAAGCAGAGATGAAAGTATATCATAACCCAAGATGTCGTAAGAGTAGAGAATCAATTGCATATTTAGAAGAAAATGGAGTATCTCCAGATATAATCTTATATCTCGAAGAAGGGCTAAAAAAGAAAGAAATCGAAGACCTTTTGACGTATTTGGATGCAGATATACAAGATATCATACGCAAAGAAGAATCCGTATTTAAGGAAAATTATAAAGGAAAAGAGCTGACCAAAACTCAGTGGATCAAAGCACTTTTAGATCATCCTAAATTACTACAAAGACCGATAATTACAAATGGAAAAAAAGCTGTAATTGGGCGTCCAAAAGAAAATATTGATCAATTACTTTAGGTCCTTTACTTTGGATTATTACATTTATCCATTTGATTATCAATATATGCAAGAATGGATTCTAAATCTTTAGAGGAGAAAGGATTACATTTATATTTTTTGAACCATGTGTTTTGTCGTTTTGCATATCTTCTAGTATTCTTTTTTATTTCAGATATGGCGAAATTCAATGTATATTCTCCATCTAAATATTTAAACAATTCACTGTAACCAACCGTTTGGAGTGCTTTAAGATGACGTTTTGGTTTAAGGTTTTCTACTTCGTCCAAAAGTCCTTGAGTCATCATTTGATCTACTCTTATATTTATCCTTTCATACAATAACTCGCGTTCCATATTAAGGTGTATCAGAATAGGATTGAATGATCTCTTTGGTTTTTCCTGATTTAAGAAATTAGAATATGGCTTATCGCTTTCTACAATTACTTCCAGAGCTCTTGTTAATCTTCTTGAATTTTCTAAATCAACAAATTCATAATATGAAGGATCTTTTTGTTTTAACAATTTTTGTAATCCTAGTAAGCCTTCTTTTAAATATATGTTATTAATGTATTCTTTTGTCTCTTTAGAAATATCAGGAAATTGATCTAATCCAACTAACACAGCATCAATATATAGCCCCGTTCCACCAACTAAAATAGCTACGTCTTTCTCTTGGAAAATGAAATCCAAAGATTCTATACATTCTAGCTCGAAACGACCAGCAGAATAAGGATCTTCGATTGATATGGCATTTATAAAGTGATGCTTCACTTCATCGAGCTCTTCTTCCGAGGGTTTCGCCGTTCCAATCGTAAGTTCTCGATATAATTGACGACTATCCGCTGAGTATATATCAGTTTGTAGTTCTTTAGCAAGATCAATGGCTACAGATGTTTTTCCTACTGCTGTTGGCCCACAAATGACGATTAAAATTTTTTTAGCTTTATCCACTGTTATCACGATAGCTGAATTCAAAAGTATTAACTTGCTAGGAATAAAATATTACATATTGAAGTATTTAAATTTAATCCTGTTCATCTTCTTTATTAGTTGGTTTTCGTGTCGATCTGTAAATCATGTAAAGTCAAGTCTAGCCACTGCTCAAAGTGCCGCACTAGAAAGACCTGAATATGCTCTTGTCATTCATGGAGGTGCTGGGACCATTCGCAAATCAGAAATGTCAGAAGAAAAATACAAATCATATTATACGGCTCTAGATAGTGCTCTAATTATCGGGGAGCAAATTCTAGCAAAAGGTGGGTCTTCCATTGATGCGATTGAAGCAACCATTAATTTTATGGAAGATTGCCCTCTATTTAATTCAGGTCGAGGAGCAGTATTTACAAATGAGGGTAAAAATGAATTGGATGCATCTATTATGGTAGGGGATGGAAGAAGAGCCGGAGCGGTTGGAGGAGTAACCAATGTAAAGCATCCTATCTCAGCCGCACGAGCTGTTATGGGAAAATCTGATCATGTACTCTTAATCCAAAAGGGTGCAGAAAAATTTGCCAAAGATCAAGGTCTTGAAATAGTAGACCCTGTTTATTTTAAAACTGAAGACAATTGGAATAGACTCCAGAATATATTAAAGGATGTAAAATCAACAGAATCTAATACGATAGAAGCTATAGACTCTAAAACTAAGGACGCCAAATCGAAGGGGTCCAAATCTCAAGGGGCTGTCTTTCAGAACGTAGACGAGAAATTTGGAACAGTAGGGGCTGTTGCTTTAGATGAATATGGGAACATCGCCGCAGGCACAAGTACAGGAGGAATGACGAATAAAAAGTGGAATAGATTAGGGGATTCACCGATCATAGGAGCGGGCACTTTTGCAGATAATAATTTCTGTGGTGTATCTTGTACAGGTCACGGTGAGTATTTTATTCGGAATGCAGTTGCCTATGACATGGTCGCTCGTATGGAATATCTTAAAGAAAGTGTTGGTGAAGCAGGGGAACATATCATTCGTACTAAATTGAAAAACCAAGATGCTTTAGGGGGCTTGATTGCATTGGATAAGGATGGGAATATTACCATGCCATTTAATACAGAAGGAATGTATAGAGGATGGATAAAACCAGGAGAAAAAGAAATCTTGATGTACAAAGATAATTAGGGGCAAAAAAAAAGCGACATTTCTGCCGCTACTCCTTGGCTATGAATATTAAAAAACCAACTAGGGGTTTTGTTATGTATCAAAGCCATCACAAATATAAGTAAAGATTTTTAGCCTATTCAACATTATTAACATATCTTTAACTGATTCGTTAACTAATTTAGGTGTTTAATTCACATGTGTAATCCATTGATATTTAGCTTATTGTATTTTTGATATATGATATTTCGAAAGAATTTATGCTTTCATTAATTTATTTTAATGATTTTGTAACTTCCCTTAAGTGACTTACGTTTCAAGAACAACGAACCAAACCATCATGAAAAATTATAAAAAACTTCTACTTTCCTTTACCCTAAGCTTCTTGTTTAGCTTTGCATGTTTCATTTATTTGGATTATGAAAAAGGCTTAAATTACTTAGAATCTGCTCACTATTCAGAAACTATTTTGTCTTCAGGGAACAAGTCTACATCTATCGGATTTTCAGAATTTGTAATTGTCGAATGGATCGCCCAATCACTTAGCTATCTTATTACCCTAAAGCAATAAGATTAGTCTTTTTTTGAAAAAAGTGATGTGTTCAAATTGCTTTAGTGCATTACTTCAGCTTTCGCTCATGCTTAGGCTAATTATATTTTATTATACTGGCATTTTATCTGCTTCTGCTAATCACCCCTAATCTAAAATACTCTTATCATCAAATTTATATCCATTAAGCAAGTCTTTAACTTTCATTCTCTTTTTTCCAGATAGTTGGACCACATCTAAAATAACTTGACCACCAAGACAATCAATTTTCAAATAACTTTTATTGTCGGTATGAAGGGTCCCCGTTGAATGTGTTTCATCGGTTAGATTATAATGAGCCTTTAGAATTTTAAGCTCAGTATTTTGATTTATAGCACACCAAGCCCCTGGATAGGGACTTAAACCTCTAATAAAGTTGTGCACATCTTCCACTTTTCTATTGAAGTCAATTTTGCAAGTTTCTCTATAAATTTTAGGGGCTTTAGATACTTCTGATTCACGTTGCATTTTAAATTCAATATTATCATCTGACAAGTCATTCAGGGTTTTTAGCATTAATTTAGCTCCTTCTACCATCATCTTATCGTGGACATCACCAGCAGAATCTTGGTCGTTAATCAGGACTTTTGTTTGATATATCATATCTCCCGTATCGATTTCATGTTTGAGTTTGAATGTAGTTACGCCTGTAAATGGATCTCCATTGATAACCGCCCAATTGATTGGTGCAGCACCTCTATATTTAGGTAGAAGTGAACCATGAAGATTTATGGTCCCTAAAGGAGGCATATTCCAGACCATCTCTGGCAACATTCGAAAAGCTACAACGATTTGTACATCCGCTTTTAATGCCTTTAATTCCTTATTAAAGTCTTTAGATTTTAGATTTTTTGGTTGAAGTATATATAGATTATGGTCTTCTGCGTATTTTTTGACTGCAGAACTAAGCACTTTCTTCCCTCCACGACCTCCCATTTTGTCAACAGAAGTAATCACAGCGACAATTTCGTGTGTAGATTTATGGATTGCCTCCAATGTAGGGACTGCAAACTCAGGCGTACCCATAAAAATTACCTTTAATGGTCTCATAATGTTACTTTTGTTACGTTTTTAATTCTAAATAAGTAAAGATTGATGACCCCAAGAAAATCATAAATAGGGAATTAAAAAATAAAATCAAATTTTAAAGCATTATATAGTCAAATCCTGTTTTTAAGATACAAATTAATCAATATGAAGTATTTCTTAATTTTAGTTACTGCTATTATATTTTCATTACCTATATTTTCCCAGAATATTGCATTAGAAGGCTACGTATTCGAGACTGGGAATAGAGGATTTCTAAATCAAGTTTCCCTTACTCTGATCGACAAATCGACCGGAAACGCAATTCAAAACGCTCAATCAAATAAAGATGGATACTTTGATTTTCTGATTGACCCTGCTAAAGATTATCTAATAAGAGCAAATAAGGAAATGTTTGAGGAGTCAGAAGTGCAAATTTCCACCGCTGATAATGCGGGCAAAACCAAGGCCTTCACTAAAATTGAAATGACAAGAGCTCCCGGGTATCAATTTGAAATTACCCTTGCTCCTAAGAGAGAAAGTGAAGATGAGGTCGTAGATGCCATTAGAGGTGCTCTCATAGAGGTGTACAATAACACAACCGGAGAAGAAGTATTAGTGCTAAAGGATCATCCAGCTCCTGATTTTGCTGTAAACTTGGCAAAAGGGAATCATTATACCATCTTGGTAAGAAAAGAGGGCTTTTTAGCTAAGAGGATGGAAGCTTTTGTAAATGTAAATGGTTGTATTCTTTGTTTTGAAGGTGTGGGACGAGTAGAGCCAGGAATATCCGATAATTTAACGGAAGGCAATAACAATGGAGTACTGCTAGCAAATGTTGAGATGGATCGACTGTATAAAGGAAAAACAATCGAAATTGAAAATCTATATTATGATACCGGTAAGTGGCACTTAAGAGGTGAAGCGCAAGAACAATTGAAAAAAGTGGTGCACCTCCTAAAAGATAATCCCCACATTGATATAGAACTTGGATCACATACCGATTCGAGGGGTGAAGCTGATGCCAATAAAGAACTAAGTGAAAAAAGAGCACAGTCTGCGGTAGATTTTTTAATTGAAAGAGGAAAGATTATATCTGCAAGAGTAAAGAGTAGAGGCTATGGGGAAGCGATTCTGTCAAATGGTTGTAGTGATGGGATAAATTGTACTGCTGCTGAACACCAAGAAAATCGAAGAACTGAGATTAAAATTATTGGTTTAAACAAAGAACTAATGGAGCAAATCTCACTATATGACATAAAGCGAAGAGAAAAAGAGGAATTGTTGATCCAAGATTTAATGAATCAAGAGCAAGTGAAAGTTCCTGAAGAGAAAAGTGTTGAAGATATCCTGGAATCGGATTACACTATTTCAGAGGAGGAAATGAGTCAAAAGGTAAACACCACCACGCCACCTGAGATGGAAACTCAATCAACAGAAGAAGTGGCTTCAGGAATAATACAAGAAACAGTGGTCGAAGAAACCATTCAAGAACCAGTAGTAGTGGAGACTATCCAAGAAACAATTGTCGAAGAAACCATTCAAGAACCTGCAATAGTGGAGACTATCCAGGAAACAATTGTAGAGGGAACCATTCAAGAACCAGTAGTAGTGGAGACTATCCAGGAAACCATTGTAGATGAAGCCATTCAAGAACCAGTAGTAGTGGAGACTATCCAAGAAACAATTGTCGAAGAAACCATTAAAGAACCTGCAATAGTGGAGACTATCCAGGAAACAATTGTAGAGGAAACCATTCAAGAAGCAGCAGGGGCAGAGACTATTACGGAAACGGCAGTAGAGGAAGTGGAAGAGGAGGTTGCTGTAATGGAAAAAATAGTCAGTACGCCAGAGGAGGAGATTGAAGTGAATGAAAATCCATATTCATATTTAAATGGGCCTAAGATTGTAATTTTAGAATCAGATGATTTTATCACCAGTGAACATGAAATTTTCAATAGGCACAAGCAAGTCTTCCAATATATCATGGGCGAAAAGAAATTATATTTAATTGGTGATTTCAGAGAAAGAGCAGAAGCCGTCCAATTTTTGAATACCACTATAAAATTAAATTATCCGAATGCTTATATCATAGAATTCGATAAAGGGGAAATCATAAATTAAAAGTGAAACATGATTCCTGCTATTGCGCCTGTTATCAAAGTGGCAATAGTTCCCCCAATAAGCGCTTTCATGCCTAGTTTGACTAAGTTGTTTCGTTGACCTGGTGCGATAGCACTAATACCACCAATTTGGATTCCAATGGATGCAAAATTTGCAAATCCACACAAGGCATAAGTAGCAATAATTAGTGATTTAGGTTGTAGTACGCCGGCATTTTTATATTCTACTAATGAAGCATAAGCAACAAACTCATTCAAAATGGTCTTTTCTCCTAAAGTCTGACCAATCATAAGAAGATCAGTGGATGCCACTCCAATTAACCACGCGATAGGAGCAAAGAATAATCCCATAATATATTGAAGTGATAGTTCCTTGAAAGTCCCTTCTGTAGTGCTTGCAATTAGATCATTCAGATTTATGACCGCTCCAAATCTGGAGAGAATTTCATTTACCAAATATACCATTGCCATAAATGCAAGTAGCATAGCTCCCACATTGACAGCTAATTTGAGACCATCTGTAGTTCCTCGGGACAAAGCGTCAAGAAAATTTACCCCAACTTCATCTTTAGATACATCTAAGACCATGCTTACGTCCTCATTGGTCTCTGGCACTAATAATTTTGCAGCCACGATGGCTGCTGGAGCAGAAATGATAGAGGCGGTCAATAGATGCATCCCAAAAGAGGCTAATTCTTGTGGGTTGTTCCCTCCTAGCATACTCATGTAAGCCCCAAATACACCTCCAGCAATGGTCGCCATCCCTCCAGTCATCAAGCTCATAATTTCTGAACTTGACATCTTTTCTAAATAAGGTTTTACCACAAGAGGGGCCTCCGTCTGACCTATAAAAACATTAGCTGCTGCCGCTAAACTTTCTGCTCCCGATAATTTCATGGTTTTTGTCATGATCCAGGCAAATCCATACACCACCTTTTGTAGAATTCCGAAATAATACAAAATACTAGAGAGTGCAGAAAAGAATACGACCGTTGGTAATACCGCAAAGGCAAATCCAAACCCTGCAGAGGCATCTGCCAAATTTCCAAAAAGAAATCTTGCAGACCTATCCGAGGCTCCTATCATGATGACAAAAAAGTCCACAATCCACTGGAATATCGCCCTCACGAATGGAACCTTTAAGAGCAAGAAGGCAAGAAGCACCTGAAGAAGAACTCCAATTATGATCAATCTCCAGTTTACAGCTTTACGATTACTACTTAACACATAACAGATGCCCAGCAACACCACAATTCCAAACATTCCTCTAAGGATATCTAATAAAAAGTCCATATTTTACGCATTCAAAAGTTAGCTTTGAGCAGTAATTTAACTATTTTTTTATAATCTAAAATGTGATAACTTGTCAATTGTAATTGGTGTCTCCGGTGGAAGCGGTTCTGGAAAGACTAGTTTTGTTAGCGCTCTAAAGGAAAAGTTAGGTGATTCAGTCTGTTTTATTTCCTTTGATAACTATTACAAACCTCGTGAATTACAGCAAATAGATAGTAATGGAGTCAAGAATTTTGACCTCCCGAACTCTATGGATATTGAATCATTTCTTGAAGACCTAGCCCTACTTAAAGCGGGCGCTATCATCAACAAGAAAGAATATACTTTCAACAATGCTAATATCGAACCTGAGATCATCACAATTCAACCGAAGGAGGTAATTATCGTAGAAGGTTTATTTATTTATCATTATCCAAGATTGAAAGAGCAATTTGACACCAAAATTTTTATTGAAGCAAAAGATGAAATAAAAATTATAAGACGAATAAAAAGGGATCAAGTCGAAAGAAATTATCCGTTGGAGGATGTGCTTTACAGATACGAACACCATGTCATTCCTTCCTACAAGAAATATATAGAACCATACATTTCTGATATGGATATTGTAGTTTGTAATAATAGATCCTATGATAAAGGTTTAGAGATAGTGAGGGTATATATTTCTTCGTTATTGACTTGATTAGCTATCTTAAGAATATCCAGAAGTAAAGCAGGAATGCTACTTTGGAATTTCAAAAAAAAATATTACCACTCAAGGCGCTATAGGAAAAATGCTCAACAGTGTGGTCATTTTATTGGCAAGTCCTCGTTTAATAATAAATTAGACTATTCCAGAAAATCCCTAATTTAAATGGCAGAATTTTGAGCCATTACTTTCTTCAAAACATTTTTTCCCGTCATGGCAATGGTGGTAAGAACGCCAGAAAAAAGAGCAGCACCAACACCACAGGTAACTATATCTTGCCCCGTCAAATAGAGATTCTTGATCGGAGTTCTAGGCTTTAGAAATTTTTGCCGGAACCTAGAAGGTATATGGTCCAAACCGTAAATTTCACCTTTATCATAATTCACAAAATGTTGTGTTGTAAGAGGAGAAGATAATTCATAGTGGTCTATTTTGCCTTCTAAATGCGGGAAATGTTTGTACAGTACATCAAGTAGACGTTTTGTGATTTTCTCTTTTAATGCTTCGTATTCATCACTCCGCTTCATCCATCGGCTTCCTTCCCACTTGGCAAAAAGCTCGTATGGAACCAGGGTTATAATGTCAATCGTGCTTTTTCCAGGATACCGATTAGACCAATCTGGGTCCTTTGCAGATGGGAAAGAAACGTATACAACAGGAAATTCTTCATCTAGATTATTTAAATATCTTTCTACACATTCATCATGTTCCAAGTCTCCTGGATAAATCCATAAATTGGTTTTAGGTAATTGTAATTCTTCTGGGCTTCCATTTAATCCTAAATATAGACAAGCATGAGACACCGATCTTTTTACTTTTTTCAATTGATCTCTTAATTGATGCTTATCGCTAATATCGTCCGACAATAGTTTATTATAAGTCGCCATTACACCTGCTCCGCTTACAATTTTTTTTGCCATAAAGGTCTTGCCATCTATCATCTCGACACCAACCGCTTGATTGTTTTCTATTAGGATTTGCTTTACTTCGGCACTGATCAAGATGGTACCTCCTGCTTTTTCTATAACGGGGTCAATGGTCTCCACGATTTGAGATGATCCTCCGATGGGAAAAGATCCACCACTGAAATAATGTTTTGTAACAGTTGCATGCATCGCAAAACTGCTTTGCTTTGGAGGTAAGCCATAATCTCCATACTGGCCTGATAGTACCTTTATAAGTTCTTTATTCTTCGTTAATTTACTTAGCACTTCGTACGTAGTTTGGTCAGAATACTTTAGGTAAGGTCTTCGTAATAATCCACCACTAACGGCACTTACCAAATTGGGGACTGCTTTATCCATGTAAAATCCCTGACTAGATTTTGTAGCTGCAAAGACAAGAGCTACATATTCTTCAATGGCTTCTTTTTCTTCTGGAAAATAATCAGTCATTTTCGCTTTAAAATTTTTGACCCCTTTTACATAATCATAGGATCGATCGCCGATGATAATCCGATCATATACTTCGCCCATATCAGCCCACTCTAATTGATTGTCACTGATATAATCAAATAGCCTTTTGATTACACTATTTGGTCGTTGCACTTCACCGATGTAGTGAATGCCGACATCCCATTCATAACCATTTCGCTTAAAAATGTGAGTAAATCCTCCTGCGGTATAGTGCTTTTCCAAAATCAAAACCTTTTGACCTTCCTTCGCTAAAATAGCGGCTGTAGTCAGGCTTCCCATTCCAGATCCAATAATAATGGTATCATATTGTTCTTGTAATTCTACTTTTTGCTTGTACGATTGAACCATTACAATTAATTTTTGGTAAGGATTTATATAAATATATCTGATGTTATAAATATGCTATATAGATATATTAAAACTGCATTCTAGCATCTGGAGTCAAATCCAAGTCTGAAAATTCCTTATTCAAAAACTTGTAATAGGCTGCAATTCCGATCATACCAGCATTATCAGTACAAAGTTTTAATGTTGGAATATAACTTTTCCATCCGTTTTTCTTACAAGTATCTAGAAACAGTTTACGTAATCCTGAATTAGCTGAAACTCCACCTGCAAGACTCAGTTCTGTTATGCCATCATTCAATGCTGCTTGCTCATATTTTGCCATTAAAACTTCGCATATATTGGCTTGAATAGACGCACATAGATCATTCAAATTTTCAGCGATAAATTGGTCATTGAGTTTCAATTGATCTCGTAAAAAGTATAATACGGAGGTCTTAAATCCACTAAAGCTGTAGTCATATCCGCCAACCTTCGACCTAGAAAACTCAAATTTAGGGGTACCTAATTTTGCAAGCTTATCGATCTCTGGACCAGCTGGGTAGGGTAGATTTAACATTTTTCCCGCTTTATCAAACGCCTCACCGGCTGCATCGTCGATCGTTTTACCCAGAATCTCCAATATAGAGGTCGATGAAACCTTTACAATCTGTGTATGCCCGCCAGACACAGTCAAACAAAGGAAAGGGAAAGACGGAGCATTATCATTTGATAGGTTAGATAGGACATGAGCATGCGTATGCTGCACCTCAATCAAAGGAATTTCAAGACTTTGGCTTAGAGATTTCGCAAATCCTACTCCTACGATAAGACTTCCTAGCAGTCCGGGGCCTTTTGTGACAGCAATTGCATTAAGATCGTTTTTTGAAATTTCTGCCTCTGTAAGGGCATGATCTATAACTTGGGTAATTTTCTGAATATGCTCTCGAGAAGCTAATTCAGGAACTACACCTCCGTAGATTTTATGTGCAGATTGGCTATATACCACATTGCTCAATATGTTGGAATCCTCTAATACTGCCGCGGAAGTATCGTCACATGAGGACTCTATCGCCAAAATTAGGCTCATTTATGGTTGTTTTTAAAAAGATACTTGAAATAATGTACTGTCATAAAATGAATGTAGAGAAAAAATATTATTATTGTGATACACCATAATGGTGAAAAACTACATCAATAATTAAAACCAATATCAATGAGGTGGATTATTAGTTTAATTTTATCGGCTTTAATAGCGTTTCTTATCTATTCTCTATATATAAGTATTAAAGAGCCCATTTCCTTTCAAGCTGAAAAAACAACTAGAAAAGACAAAGTGACTGCTAAATTAGAGGAAATTAGATCTTGTCAAGAAATTTATAGAGATATCACGGGTCAATTTGCGCATAATTTTGATACATTAGTTTATGTTTTAACTAATGATTCTATTCCTTTTGTAAATATTGAAGGAGATCCTGATGATCCGAATTCTAATTTTACGAAAACGACCACTTATTCTATGGCCATCGATTCTATTAGAGGGATGGGAGTTAATTTGGACTCTTTAAAGTATGTTCCATATTCTGCGGGTAAAGAATTTGCGATACAAGCAGATACTATTACTTATCAACAGACGAACGTACCAGTTGTAGAAGTAGGGACAAGATGGATTGAATTTATGGGAGAATTTGCATCTCCAAAATATCAGAAATATGATAATCTCTATGATCCTTCGGCAATGTTGAAATTTGGAGATATGCAAAAACCTAGTTTGTCAGGAAATTGGTAAGCTCTAATTACTTATTCGATAATATTAGTCAGAATGATCCTCAATTGGTTTACGACTTAGTCGTAAGTCAATCAACGGATGAAGAACTTCTATATGGCTTGTGGGCAGATAACATGCTGTATAAGGTAGGTTCTTTTAATGCAGATTCTGATTTGGTCGAATTGAAGGATTTAACCATAAAAAAAGTAATCATTTTAAATGACGAAGCGCCATTTAGACATGTAGATTTCAATGTGTTTGATCCAAATAAATTTGAGACATATTTTGCATCATCCGCCAATCCATTAGAGCAGAATGATAAATCAGCTCTATATGAGAAGTTAAAGGAAATGAAAATATACACCTTACATTACTGGGATAAATCGAAGATTTCAAAATATCAGGACTTAGGATCAGAAATGTTACCGTACCATATTTCTTCGGCCATGGCCAATATCATCAGGAATCAAGAGGATCAATTGCTGTGTTATGTTTCACCTAATAATTTGCTACACATAGCTCTGAAGCTTGATGGAAAATTTCACTTTTATAATCAATATGAGTGCCATACAAAACAAGACTATCTGTATTACGTACTTTTGATTGCAGAGAATTTTAATTTAACGACTGGCTATTTTCCGTTAGTTGTAGGCGGAGACATTGCAGAAGATTCTCCAATATTCGAACTCTTAAAGAATTATATCCGTCAAATTAGGTTTTTCGAAAGCAAAAGATACACGATCAATAATTCTACCTATCCATTTCATTTCTATTTGCCTTTAATAATCGCGAAAGAATGCGCATAACCGGTGGTCATTTAGGCGGACACCGATACAATCCACCACTGAAAAATTGGCCTACGAGGCCGACAACAGATTTCTCCAGAGAAGCTATTTTCAATATTCTTTACAATCGCTATGATCTGAACGATTGCGATTTTTTAGATCTATTTGGCGGGACAGGAAGTAATAGTTACGAATTTTTATCTAGAGGAGGAAACTCTGCCACTTTTGTAGAACAATATGGAAAAGCCATCTCATATGTTCAAGAATTTTCGAAAAAGCTTGATATACAAGAGCAATTACAAATTTATCGCGGAGATGTATTTAAATTTATAAAGACTTGTAAATCCAAGTTTGACATCATCATCGCAGACCCTCCTTATGACTTAAAAAAGCTAGAAACTCTGCCATCATTGGTTTTTGAGCATGAATTACTCAAAGAAAACGGAGTTTTAATTATCGAACATGACAAGACTTTTGACCTAACCGTGAAAGAACATTTCAAAGAACAAAGAAAATACGGTAGCACTCTATTCAGCTTTTACAAACATTGAGCTATTTTTGCGCCGTAATGGAAGATTTTAAAACAACAAGGATTTTACAAGATTTGGTAGTGAAAGCAATCCAACATCTTTATGGTCAGGAAATTCAGGCAAATCTTGTACAGGTCAATGTGCCAAAAAAAGACTTTGATGCAGACTACACTGTAGTAATTTTCCCTTTTGTGAAAATGCTTAAAAAGAATCCTGTCGAATTAGGAAAAGAAATAGGTTATGAGCTGAATGAGAAGTCGGATTTTATCGAGTCATTCGAAGTAGCAAGTGGATTTCTGAATCTTACATTGGCCAATCACACATGGCACTTAGCTTTAAAAGAAATCACCCTAAATGATCGATTTGGGCAAAGAGATTCCAATGGAAAAAAAATAATGATAGAATATGCCTCTCCTAATACAAACAAACCGATCCATCTAGGGCATATGCGTAATATTCTCCTAGGTCATTCCTGTTCTAAGATTCACCATGCCGCTGGTTATGAAGTTATCAAAACCCAAATTATTAACGATAGAGGTATTGCGGTTTGCAAAAGCATGTATGCTTGGCAAAACTACGCAGATGGAGCAACTCCTGAAACAGCTGGGTTATCCGGAGATCGTTTTGTTGGGGATTATTACGTCTTGTTCGATAGTATAGTCGCTGAAGAATATACTCAATGGCAAGAAACTCCTACAGCATCTGCCATTTTTGAAGAAGGAAATACAGATAATTTATCAACAGAGGATTTTTATAAAAAATATAAAAATACCTATTTTAATAAACATAGTAAGATTGGGAAAGAAACCAAAGCCATGTTATTAAATTGGGAAGCAGGAGATGAGAATACCATCGCTCTTTGGAAAAAATTAAATGATTGGGTCTATGATGGTTGGTGGAAAACCTTTAAGAAAATGGGGGTTGATTTTACAAAAAACTACTATGAGTCTGATACTTATAAGCTTGGAAAATCAGTGGTCGAATCTGGCCTTCAATCAGGACTTTTTTATAAAAAGGAAGATGGAAGTGTGTGGGTTGATTTAGAAGATGCCGGAATGGATAAAAAGATTATTATAAGAAGTGACGGGACGGCAGTATATATAACCCAAGATTTAGGTACAGCTATACAGCGGTACAAAGATTTCGGAGTGGATAGCATGGTCTATGTTGTAGGGGATGAGCAAGAATATCACTTTAAGGTACTCTTCGAAATTCTTAAAAGACTTGGAGAACCATACGCAGATAAAATGTATCATCTTTCTTATGGAATGGTTGACCTTCCTACAGGAAAAATGAAATCTCGCGAAGGAACAGTAGTTGATGCCGACGATCTGATGGAGGAAGTGATCCAAGAAGCGACTGATGCAGCCAATGAACGAGGGGGATTAGAAGATGCAACTGAAGAAGAAAAAGCGGGGATCTTTACTAAAATCGGATTAGCAGCATTAAAGTTTCAACTAATCAAGGTACAACCAAGAAAAAGAATGGTCTTTGATCCGAAAGAATCCGTGGATATGCAAGGGCAAACGGGGCCTTACATTCAAAACGCGTATGTACGGATTCAGTCTATTTTACGAAAGTTTGTGGATGTCAAATTAGTAGAAAATTATTCAGATTATTCTATGGAAAAGGATGAGAAGAATATTCTTAGGACATTATTGAGTTATCCTGATATTATCCTTCAGGCAGCAAAAGATTTTGATCCATCTATAGTGGCTAATTATTCTTATTCTTTAGCAAAACAGTATCACAAATTTTACCATGATTATAGTCTTATCAATGCTGAATCAAAGGAAGCTCAGAGTTTTAGAATTGCCTTAAGCGTTCAGATTGCAAGGATATTAGAAGAGGCCATGGATTTATTAGGTATTGAAATGCCGGAAAGAATGTAATTTTACGTTGAGATAAATATTAAAATGGGAGAAGAAGCAAGTAAGTCTGTAAATTTTATTGAACAAGAAATCGAAAATGATATTCAAAGTGGTCGATATCCAAAACATATCCATACTCGATTCCCACCTGAACCAAATGGATATCTCCACGTGGGGCATGCTACTGCCATCTGTTTTAATTTTTCTATTGCTAAAAAATTTGGTGGTAAGACTAATTTGAGATTTGATGACACCAATCCAACGACTGAGAAAACAGATTATGTAAATGCTATAAAAGCAGATGTAAAATGGTTGGGCTTTGAATGGGATGGAGAAGCGCTTTATGCTTCTGATTACTTTGATACTTTGTTTCAATTTGCAGTGACTCTAATTGAAAAAGGACTTGCTTATGTTGATGATTCCTCTGCTGAGCAAATTGCAGAGATGAAAGGCACGCCCACTTCTGTTGGGAAGGAAAGTCCATTTAGAAATCGAACGATACAAGAAAATCTTCAATTATTTATGGAGATGAAAGATGGGAAACATCCTGATGGTAGCCGTGTGCTTAGAGCAAAGATAGATATGTCTTCTCCGAATATGCATATGCGTGATCCAGTAATATATCGCATAAAACACGAGACTCACCACAGGACTGGAGATAAATGGTGCATTTATCCTATGTATGATTTTGCACATGGACAATCGGATTCTATAGAAAATATTACACATAGTTTATGTTCTTTAGAATTTAGACATCATCGTCCTTTGTATGAGTGGTTCATTGAAAATTTAGGAATATTTCCTTCTCGGCAAATTGAATTTTCAAGACGAAACATTTCTTATATGATCACATCCAAGCGTAAGCTAATGAAGTTGATAGAAGAGAACTTAGTAGAAGGATGGGATGACCCAAGAATGTGTACCATTTCTGGAATGAGAAGAAAAGGATATCCAGCTGCGGCCATTCGTAATTTTTGCGATAAAGTTGGAATGTCCAAAAGAGAAAATGTGATTGAAATTGAGCTTTTGGAATCTTGTGTGAGAGAGGTTCTAAATGCAGAGGCCAATCGAATTATGATCGTAAAAGATCCGGTAAAGCTGATTATCAAAAACTATCCACAACGAAGTTCAGAAGAATTGATAGGAGTAGATAATCCAGAAAATGAACAAAGTAAAAATCATGTAATTCCATTCTCAAGAGAAATATTTATTGAGAGAAGTGATTTTATGGTGGACGCTCCCAAAAAATATTTCCGATTAGCTCCAGGTAAAAAGGTGAGATTGAAAGGAGCTTATATCATTCAATGTGTTGGATATAAAATTACTGAAAGCGGAGAATTACTAGAGTTATATGCAAACTACTTTGATAATACAAAAAGTGGGGAAGACAATAGTGGTATCAAAGTAAAAGGAGTGATACATTGGGTGGATGCACAAGCCGGTGTCCCCGTTACGCTTATGGAGTATGACAAATTATTTACAGATCCGACTCCCATTTCGCATGAAGATAAAGATTTTTTAGAATTCGTAAATCCAAAATCCTTAGTTATAAATGATAAAGCCATTGCAGAACCATATATCTTGCAAGCGAAACCAATGGACAAATTTCAAGCAATGAGAAATGCTTATTACATTGTCGATAAGACCTCATCAAAAGATAAGATAGTTCTGAATAAAACGGTTAGCTTGAAAGATTCTTGGAGTAAAAAACAAAAGAAATAATTGGCAAAAGGAAGAGTCATATTATCCCCTAAGCGATTCAATATTACTTTGAAGAGACTGGCACATCAGTTGATCGAAAATTATGATAATTTCGAGAATACCTGCTTTATAGGTATTCAAGAAAAGGGAGTCACTTTATCCGAACATTTGATTGAGGTTATCAATAAAGAGCAAAAAAAGAACTTGCTTGAATTTGGAAAATTAGATATCTCATTCTATCGAGATGATTATCGAGTGCGAGAGAAACCAATAAAAGTTTCTCCAACAGATATAGATTTTAGTTTAGAAGATAGGAAAGTAGTATTGATCGATGATGTATTGTATTCAGGGAGAACCATACAAGCGGCCTTATCTGCAATCCAAGATTTTGGCAGACCTGCCTCTGTGGATGTCTTAGTGATGGTCGATCGGAGATTCAATAGGAACTTACCCATACAACCAAACTATTTTGGTGTTGTAGTGGATGCATTAGATGAAGCATACGTGAAAGTGAAATGGAATGAGAATTCTGACAACCATAAGGTATTTATTTATTCAGCAGATCAAAAGGAGTAATGAGTAACCTTGAATTAAGCACTAAGCATCTATTGGGGATAAAGTATATCAACAAATTAGATATAGACTTAATATTCCAAACCGCAGACAACTTTAAAGAAATTATAAATCGGCCAATAAAGAAGGTGCCTTCTCTTCGTGATATTACGATAGCCAATCTATTTTACGAAAATTCTACGAGAACCAAAATCTCATTTGAATTGGCTGAAAAAAGGTTGTCCGCAGATGTTGTAAATTTTTCTTCTAGTTCAAGTTCAGTAAAAAAGGGGGAAACCTTATTGGATACAGTCAATAATATTCTATCTATGAAAGTAGATATGATTGTTATGAGACATCCAGCACCAGGAGCTCACTTTTTTCTATCCCAACATATCGATGTAAATATTATAAATGCAGGTGATGGTACTCACGAGCATCCGACTCAAGCATTGTTGGATGCCTATAGTATGAAACAGCGTGTTGGAGATTTAAAAGATAAGAAAATTGTAATCGTAGGAGACATACTACATTCTCGAGTAGCTCTAAGTAATATTTATTGTCTCAATAAATTGGGCGCTAAAGTGATGGTCTGCGGTCCCCCAACATTAATTCCTAAACATATTGCTTCCTTGGGTGTTCAAGTTGAATATGATATCAATAAAGCATTAGCATGGTGTGATATTGCCAATGTGCTCAGAATCCAATTAGAAAGACAAGAGATAAAATATATCCCGTCTCTTCGTGAATATGCGATCTATTACGGAATCAAGAAAAGAATGTTAGATCAATTAAATAAGGAAATTGTGATAATGCACCCAGGGCCAATCAACCGTGGCATAGAATTATCAAGCGATGTAGCGGATTCAAATCAATCTATCATATTAGATCAAGTGGAAAATGGGGTTGCTATAAGAATGGCTGTATTGTATCTCTTAGCAGGTAAAAGACAACTGGCTAAATCTTAAATATTATTTAAAATCAAACAATTCTAAAATTAAAATCAAAATTTGTGAGATTAATTACTGGAGATAATCGTTTTAAGCACATGACTAAAAAAATTATAACTTTCCTAATCTTGGTCATTACTAGTTTAGGAATACAAGCCCAATACGATATTAAGATTGACTTAGATGGATATCAAAATGATACACTTATTGCAGGCTATTATTTAGGAGATAGACAATTGGTGTTAGATACACTATATTCACAAAAAGAAGGACAATTTAGATTAAAAGGAGATACTCTTCTGAACGAAGGCTTTTATTTACTCTTGACTTTTCCAGAGAAACAAATTTTGCAATTCATCATAGACAATGATCAAAAATTTGAAATTTCTGCAGCAGCCGATGATCTAGCAAAAGTAAGTTTTAAGGGCTCTAAGGATAATGAAGTTTTTATGGATTATGTCAACTTTATAGCCGAGAAAAAACCTGCAGCAGAGGCTATCAATAATGAAGTTGATTCCTTGGAATTAGATGATCCTAAAAGAATTGAATTGATGGCTAAGTTAGATGCTTTCGATGCCACTGTAAAATCGAAACAAAACGAAGTCATACAAAAGTATCCACAAAGTTATACAACTCGATTGGTCAAAGCAAATTTGGGTTTGGATATACCGGAGTTTGAAGGAACAGAAGAAGAGAATAAAAAGTCCTCTTATAAGTACTACAAAGATCACTATTTTGACAACATGGATTTAGGTGATCCGGCAAATCTTAGAACATCATTTATACATGATCGGATTAATTATTACATGACAAAATTGACAACCAATCATCCTGATTCAATCAAAGTTGCAGTAGATTATATTTTAGCCAAAATGGAACCCTCGCCTGATACTTATCAGTTTTATCTAACCCATTTTTTGAATACCTATGCAAGAGCAAAAATAGTTGGGATGGATGCTGTATATGTACATTTGGTAGACAACTATTATGCAGCAGGAAAAGCACCTTGGGCAGGTGAAGAATTGTTGACAAAACTAAAGGATAATTCTAATGGGATACGTTCTACGTTGATCGGCGAAATAGCACCGGATTTGACCTTGTTTATGCAAGATGGGACACCTGTTACCTTATCCGAATTAGAGTATGAGTATTTAGTTTTATTTTTTCATAAACCAGACTGCGGACATTGTAAAAAAGCCGTTCCAGATGTCGTAAAATTTTATGAAGAATATAAAGATAAGGGTGTAAAATTATTATCCATTTGTACAGAACTTGGACAAAAAGCAGAAAAATGTTGGGAAAGTATTGAAGATAAAAATATGGGCTCATTCATTAATGTAAATGATCCAACACACTCATCCAGATATAAATCTAAATATTACGTACGGTCAACTCCTAAATTATTCATTTTAGATCCAGACAGAAAAGTCCTTATAAAAGATATCGGAGCAAATCAATTGATGGACGTCATGGTAGAATTAGAGCGGAGAGCAGCGGAAGAAAGTATCAAGTAATTTTACTTTATATTTAGCGCAAATCGTATCTTGATGGATATTGTTTTAAGCTTACATCAGCTCAACTAAAATATCAAATGTCTAATCAAGTAATTATCTCATTAGATTCAGGAACGACAAGTTGTCGTGCCCTCGCTATTGATCAAAAGGGAACTCTTTTAGGAGTGTCTCAAAAAGAATTCACACAAATATTTCCATCGTCAGGTTGGGTTGAACATAATCCAAAGGAAATATGGGATACGCAATTGAAAGTACTTAAAGAGCTTATTGCAAAACTTTCTATAGATCTAGATCAGATCATTGGTTTAGGTATCACAAATCAACGAGAAACAACGGTCGTTTGGGATAAATCTACCGGGGAGCCAGTATGCAATGCCATTGTTTGGCAAGATCGAAGAACTGCTGACATTTGTGAAAAAATGAAGGCGGATGGACTGGCAGGATACGTGAGTTCTAATACCGGTCTAGTCATAGATGCTTACTTCTCAGGGACTAAAATAAAGTGGATTCTCGATCGCGATCCCAAAATAAGGAAAAGTGCTAATGACGGGCAGCTTTTGTTCGGAACCATAGATACTTGGCTCATTTGGAATTTATCCAAAGGAGATTCTCACGCAACAGATCATACCAATGCTTCGAGAACATTGTTATACAATCTCAACACCAACGATTGGGATTCCAAAATGATGGACTACTTAGAAGTCCCCAAATCTATGTTGCCAACCATAAAAAATTCTGCAGACCATTATGGGTTCTGGGAATACAAAGGAGTGAAGGTTCCAATCTTAGGAGTGGCAGGAGATCAGCAATCTGCATTGTTTGGTCAAGCCTGTTTTAATTCCGGAGAATCAAAAAATACTTATGGAACTGGATGTTTTATGCTAATGCATACGGGCCATCAACCATCATTTAGTAAAAGTGGATTACTTACAACGATGGCAATTGACGCTGAGGGGAAACCAGCCTATGCATTGGAAGGTAGTATTTTTATTGCCGGAGCCGCCATTCAATGGTTGAGAGACGGATTGAAAATTATAGACAATTCAGAAGAAACGGAACAAATGGCCATCGATGTAGAAGGAGAGAATTCGGTTGTTGTAGTCCCGGCATTCGCAGGATTAGGAACTCCATATTGGGATATGTACGCGAGAGGGGCCATTTTTGGGTTGACTAGAGATAGTTCTGAGAAACATTTGGCGAAAGCCACCTTACAATCACTAGCATTCCAAACAAAAGATGTCTTAGAAGCAATGGAAAAGGATGCTGGAATAGAATTAAAGACATTAAAAGTAGATGGGGGAGCTTCTCGAAATAATTACCTTATGCAATTTCAATCTGATATGTTAAATGTACCAGTTGAGCGACCTTCGAACGTTGAGACGACAGCCATGGGAGCGGCCTATTTAGTTGGGATTCAAGCTGGTATTTGGAAGTCTAGTTCGATTTCTTCACACAGAGAAGTGGATCAGTTGTTTGAGCCAGAAATTGATGTAGAAACGAGAGACGCTTTGTATAAGAATTGGCAAAAAGCAATAGAAAGAAGCAAAGGATGGTTATCTGATTAGAATGACATATTATGTTGTTTCTACCAATCACCTTCTATGTTGCTTGGAAAAATGTTCTTACATTTGTATATAAATTTAACTTTATGAATATACGTATTGTTTTGATTATAAGTTTATTCGCTATAGTCTCTTTCTTCTCTTGTAATTCGGCGAATACCCAAGACAAGCCGTCTGAAATAAATGAGACGAATATAACTGCATCCAAGACATCTGGATCTAATGCTATTACAGCAAAGGATGTTAAAGCAAAGCAAAAGGCCTCTGCTGAAAGGAGAGATGAACTTTTAAAAAGGGCAGAAGCACAAAAAGCGGAATCAGTAAAACAGCAAAGTAGACAAAAGGCAGGGGACGCTATGAATGACAATCCCAGAAAGATCCAACAGCCATCAGAAAAGTATCCTTTTGATGTAAGATTGGCTGATAAAAATGGGAAAGAATACAATAGTAAAAAGGTCATAGGAAATAAAAAGCCTACAGCCATCTTATTTTGGCTTACAACATGTCCGCCATGTAAGAAGGAAATGGCAGCAATCAAAACAAAATATGCAACTTGGGAAGAAGAGTTGGACTTTGATCTCATCGCTGTGTCGATGGACTGGGAGAGAAACCACGAAAAATTCAGAACCATGGCTAAAGAAAAAGATTGGCCATGGAAAACCTATATAGATTTAGAATTAGCCTTCAAAAAAATTATGCCAGGCCGTTTGAATGGTCTCCCTCAAAGTTTCGTCTTTGACTCTAAAGGTGAGATAGTTTATCATAAAAAAAAGTATGTTCCTGGTGATGAAGATAAGTTATTTGCAGCATTAAAGTCAGCGCGATAATTGTATACGGATACTTATCAATTATCTCAACTTTATCAAACTGAATATGTTGCAACTAATACAATTTTCTTTCTTCCTGATGTAGATTGTTGCAGTGAAATCGAAGTAATATAATTTCAATTCGTTATAATTTTTGGTCAGCTAACCACCTCTAAAAGTCTTCGGAGTTCCTTCAATATAGATTGATTAATATTTAACCAATCTATTGGCAACACCACCTTTCAGTCATGCCAAATTTCGCTGATACAAATATTTTCACCCAACACTTATGTGATGGGCTATAAAGATTTCATTCCAATCGTGTTTTTACTTTACTTAAGAATATACCTTTATTGAAAAATAAAAAGTAGAATTTTAATTTTTTATTTTCCCATCCTCCATCTCAAATCTTGTTTCACAAATATCTGCAAGAGAGGCATCATGAGTAACTATTACAAAGGTTAGTTCTTGCTGCTCTTTCAATTTATTAATGATATGATGGACCTCTTCAGAGGTTCCTTTGTCTAAATTCCCGGTTGGCTCATCCGCAAAAACGACTGTAGGATCATTGATTAGTGCTCTGGCAAAAGCAACTCTTTGCTGTTCGCCACCCGATAATTCATTGGGTTTATGGTCAAATCTATGGTCCATTTCTAAAAAACGAAGTATTTCTTTTGCTTTAGCCATTGCTATCTCCTTTTTTGCACCTCCAATTAAATGTGGGATGGCCACATTTTCAACCGCATTAAATTCATTCAAAAGATGATGAAATTGAAAAACAAAACCAATCTTATTATTTCTCAGGTTTGCTAACTTTTTTGATTTTAGTTTGAATATATCTTCATTCTCAAATAGAATTTGTCCTTTGTCCGGTTCATCTAACGTGCCTAGTATATGAAGTAAAGTACTCTTTCCTGCCCCTGATTTACCAGTAATTGCTACAGAAGAGCCTTTTTGAATCGTAAGATCAATACCTTTCAAAACTTCAACATTATCGTACGATTTAAATACATTCTTTACCTCAATCATGCTCGTATTGTGTTTATTTGGCTAAAATATGAGTATTACATCCATAATGACTATCAAAAAGATAATTTAATCTCATTTAGGTTAATTCAAAAGAAATAATCTATATTGAAGATAATTTGGGCGTTTAATAAGTGCAGAGATCAGGTACATCTTTATGAAGATTTTACAATTATGTAAAAAATTCCCTTATCCAATAAAGGATGGCGAATCAATAGCAGTGAATAGTTTGAGTAAAGCGTTAAGTCAACTTGGCGCTGAAATTTCACTATTAGCAATGAATACGGAGAAACATTATGCTCCCATTCCATTGGTATGCCCAGAGCTATCTCACTATAAAAAAGTGGACTCTGTATATGTTGATAATTCTATCAAGCCACTAGATGCGTTGACAAACCTAATAAATGGTAAATCTTACCATATTTCCAGATTTGATTCAGATGCATATAAGGCTAAGCTAATCGAACTTTTGACCTTCCATGATTTTGATATTGTACAACTCGAAACGAGCTTTATGTCCTTGTATATCAAGACAATACGAGAGCATTCTAATGCCAAGATTGTCTTAAGATCGCATAATCATGAATATCAAATATGGGAACGGGTATCAGAAAACAGCTCGTATAGCAGAATAAAGAATTGGTATCTCAAGAATTGTGCAGAAAGATTATTCAATTTTGAGAAGAAAAGGCTTAATCAATATGATTTAGTGGCGAGCATTACAGAATCGGACCAAGTGAAGTATATGGAGCTAGATTCAAACGTCAATGCAATTGCCTCTCCAACAGGGTTAGATTTAAGTATGTATCATCGTAAGCCATTGAAAGAGGCAAATAGTCTAGGATTTATTGGTTCTTTGGATTGGATGCCAAATGTAGAAGGACTTAAATGGTTCCTCTTAAATGTTTGGCCACAAATTCATTCGAATCACAAGGATCTAAAATTTCATATTGCAGGACGAAATATTGGTCCCGAACTTACGAGTATAGCTGGTCCAAATGTAATTATAGAAGGAGAAGTAAAATGTTCTAAAAATTTCATTTCTGCACATAATATGATGATTGTTCCCTTGTTTGCTGGAAGTGGATTGCGCATAAAAATATTAGAAGGATTAGCTCTCGGTAGGACCATTATATCGACTAAAGTTGGGGCAGAAGGCCTAAAAGTTAAAAATGGAGAACATCTTCTGTTGGCTGATACTGAAAAACAGTTTACTGAGGCGATCGATTATTGTATGGAGCAACCAGATGTAATGAAAGATTTGCACAAAAGTGGGCGAAATTTAGTCGAAGATCACTATGACAACATCAAAAATGCAGAAAAGCTACTGCATAATTATAAAGGCTTATTAAAGGATTATGCCCAAATCATCAAAAAATTAATTATAAAGTAAGGACAAGTAATTAATTACTTAATTCGTTCTTGTATTTTTATCTTTTCATTAAGAAATTAGTCATTGAAGTTATTAGTTGTTTCAAGTAGGTTCCCTTATCCAGTGGAAAAAGGGGATAAATTAAGGTTATACAATCAGCTTAAAATTCTATCAAAGCATTTTGAAGTGTACTTATTTTCGTGCACTACCTCAGATATCAAAGAAAAAAGTAAGAAGGAAATTAAGAAGTATTGTAAAGAAATTGAAATCTACGAAATCGGGAACAATGAAGTGATAACCAATCTTACAAAAGCATTTTTTGGAGGATTACCCTTCCAGGTAGGCCTTTATACTAATCCTACAATTCGTAATAGAATAAAGAAAATGGTTAAGGCTCAACAAATCGAGCATGTCTATTGCCAGTTGATCAGGATGGCAGAAAACGTCAAATATCTTAATATTCCAAAAACCATAGACTTTATGGATGCATTTGGTTTTGGGATGGAACAGCGAAAGCAACGTGGATCTATATTTTCTAAATGGATCTATGGCCAAGAATCAAAACGCACTAAAAAATTTGAGAAGAATATTTATGAATATTTTGGGGCACATACCATCATAACCGCTCAGGATCGAGATCGATTACCAATGAAGTCTGAAGCCGTAACAGTTGTCCAAAATGGAGTCAATGTAAAATTTTTTGAAAACAAAGGATTCATGGAGGAGTATGATCTGATATTTATAGGGAATATGGGTTATATTCCAAATGTCAACGCCGCAAAATATTTGTGCGAAAAAATTCAACCCGCCATTTCTAAAAAAGCAAACAAAGAATATAGTGTTTTTATTGCAGGTGCAAGACCGACAAACGAGGTGATCGATTTGACAAAGAATGAGCAGGTTACAGTTGCGGGATGGTTGGAAGATATCCGCACTGGTTATGAAGCCGGACGGTATTTTGTAGCTCCAATTTTTAATGGCATTGGACAGCAAAACAAAATATTGGAAGCTCTTTCGATGGAAAAGCCATGTATTATAAATCAATCTGTTGCTGACGGTATTGGACTTATACATGAGCAACATTGCCTTATAGCAAATACCGTAGACGAGTTTGTAGAATCAATATTACGTCTAGAAAATGACCCTATACTATTAGCAAAAATAATTGTGAATGGAAAAGAGTTAGTCCAAAACAATTTTAGATGGAAACAACAAACTAGTAAACTAATAGAAGTAATAAAGAATAATCAGAAGACAGGACAAAAGCCATCATCATTGTAGTAATCCCCAAGAAATCGTATTGATAGTTCAAACGAATTCAATCCAGAAGTGCCTTTTAAAGTTTGATCCAAATTTACGTCATAACTAAATCCCAATACAAAACTGCCCGTTTGGAATCCAACCATAGGGGAGACAGAGTGGAGTCCAAGACCGTCAAAATTATCGACTAAATTTAACCACGCACCAAAGTACACTCCATTTTTATGACCAGTAAAGTCCTGTTTGATATTTGCGCCCAATTTATACTGCTGATTCGGACCTTGGGTCTGAAAGAGTATCCTAGGTTGTAGTGTCGTATATTCTCTAATTTTTTGATCTACGCTGATGTGTCCAGCAAAACGTTGGTCATATTTGTAGTCAGTAAAAATAGTCGGATCTATATTATCCTCTTTTGCATAGAAAGAAATGTTGGGTTTCAATAAGTGATGCAAGGCAGCACCAGCATATATTTTTGTAGCATCGGTTGGTTTCACTGTATAATTCAAGCCAATACTTAAGTCTACAAAACCAAAATTATTCGGTGGAAAGGGCTCGTTGCTTGGGAAAGTATAACCATCTAAATTATTGAATTCATCTCCAAAATTTAGTTGATCAAAGTTTATATTTTTTTGGAAAATACTCATTTGAGTACCAATGCTTAAATATTGATTAGTTTTTTCTGACAGTAACTTGTGAAAAGCAGTAGATATCGCAATTTGATTCGTGTTAAAATCATAAATACTTACCTTATCTGAAAGGAAAAATAAGCTCACTCCGGCTCTATCGGTAAGCCCTCTTTTTTTTCTAAAATTGAGATCAAATTTCACTTCACCACCAAATGCTATGGTAGTCAATGGATCCTCTAAAGCCCCACGCCATTGGTCTCTATATATCATTCCCACTTGATATGAAGCATCAATTGCACCGGTTAATGCTGGGTTCAGCTGATAAGGAACTGCATAAAATTGGGTGAAAGCAATGTCTTGAGCATGGCTTTCGTATGCAAAGGAAAAAAGGAATACCAAGGGGCTTACGACTTTAAAAAGCCATTTCATTTCAATCACTTTCTTTATTTAATGCTCATTTTTGATCAGAAAACTCCTATTTAAACATGATATGCATACTATCTATTGTTAAATTCGTGCTTCAAATCAACAAAAATATTGTTAGATACCAAAGGAATAGAATACGGTATTTGTAAAGTGAGTATCTGTCCTATGAGAAGATCTCCTGATGACCGATCAGAAATGGTCTCACAGCTTCTATTTGGAGAATGCGTAGAAATATTTAGATCCAAGGGAAAGAACTGGGTGAAGGTAATAAGTTCTCATGATGAGTACGTTGGATGGGTGGATAAGAAGCAAGTTCAGAAGGTTAGTAAAAAGGAACATACACAATGCATTAAATGCAAGGTTCACGCCTTTGATTGGGTCAATGGCGCGGTGTCTGAAACCAAAACCATCCCGATCACAGCAGGGGCTTGTCTGACAAAATTTGATGGCCTGACCTTCAAGAATCAGGTTGGGAAATTTCAGTATAGTGGGCAAATAATAGATGTAGATCAGGTGAAAAGTAATGGAGATCTCGTAGTAAAGATTGCAAAGCAATATTTGAATGCACCTTATCTCTGGGGAGGAAGATCCCCGTTTGGAATAGATTGCTCCGGGTTCACACAAATTGTATTTAAATTCTTAGGCTTTAAGCTTCCTAGAGATGCCTTTGAGCAAGTCACAGAGGGTAAGGTGGTGGACTTTAATCATGAGGCCAAAGTAGGAGATTTAGCCTTCTTTGTGAATAAAGAGAATAAAGTGATTCATGTAGGAATTATGGTAGATGAAGGGAGTATTATCCATGCTTCAGGGTATGTGAGAATAGATAAATTAGATCACTTTGGGATTTATAATGAGGAAACTAAGAAATATACTCACACTTTAAAGATCATCAAAAGGATACTACCTGATTAGCTTATTATTATTATTATTATTATTATT
>Ga0114956_1000113_pt1 | contig 47809 bp, 50 predicted proteins | sample MaitaG_FD_87304 | JGI IMG/M metagenome (GOLD analysis project Ga0114956, IMG submission 87304) | Marine algal microbial communities from Maine, USA - Maine_Asex2 metaG | ecosystem: Host-associated > Algae > Red algae > Unclassified | place: Maine, USA | collected 2015-01-05 | reverse complement strand
GGGTGCTGAAAAACGCATGGCACGCCCATCAACGCACTTCCGCAACCACTCGCGGCGTCGGCGCAACCTCCATTCCGCCACAAGGAGTGTCGGTTCCGGCGTCTTGCGAGTGTCACGGCTGCACGCCGCCGAACCCACCGGCGTTCCTCAGCACCCTGCTAGAGCGATTCGATGAGTTTGGTGACGCGCTCGTCGTGGGCCTTGAACGGGTCTTTGCAAAGCACCGTGCGCTGCGCTTGGTCGTTGAGCTTGAGGTGCACCCAGTCGACGGTGTAGTCGCGCTTGCGTTCTTTGGCCCGCCGGATGAACTCGCCGCGCAGACGAGCACGCGTGGTCTGCGGTGGTTGATCCGTCGCGATTGCGATATCGCTGTCGTCGACGAGGCGTTCAATCAAGCCACGATTCTGGAGCCGATAAAACAACCCGCGCTTGCGATTGATGTCGTGGTACTGAAGATCGATGAGGGCAACCTTCGGGTCCGACAACGGCAGATCACGACTGCCGCGGTAGTTCTCGATCAGGTTGTGCTTAATGACCCAGTCGCACTCTTTGTCGAGGCGGAATGGATCGATCTCAAGGTTCGTGAGACAGTGCTCCCACATCACGAGCACCTGCTTCTCGATCGGGCTCATCTCGTGATGGTCGGCGTATCGCAGCGCCCGATTCAGATACTCGGCCTGGATCTCAAGGGCACTTGCTTCACGACCGTTGGCAAGCCGCACCCGCCTCCGACACGTGACGTCGTGACTGATCTCGCGAATGGCCCGGATTGGGTTCTCGAGAGTCATGTCGCGGAGCACGACCGAAGGGTCCTCGAGCATACGGAGCAGAATCGCGCAGGCGCCGACTTTCAAGAACGTCGAATACTCGCTCATGTTCGAGTCGCCGACGATCACGTGCAGCCGGCGGTACCGCTCGGCATCGGCGTGAGGTTCATCTCGCGTGTTGATGATTGGGCGCGACCGAGTCGTGGCACTCGACACGCCTTCCCAGATGTGCTCGGCTCGCTGACTGATGCAATACATGGCGCCGCGCGCCGTTTGCAGAACCTTTCCGGCCCCGGCGTAGATCTGACGACTGACGAGGAACGGAATCAAGACCTCGGTGTATTGATTGAAGTCGTCACGGCGACCAGTGAGGTAGTTCTCGTGGCAGCCGTAGGAGTTGCCAGCCGAATCGGTGTTGTTCTTGAACAGGTAGATGTCGCCGTGGATGCCTTCCTCGCGCAGGCGAGCTTCGGCCGAGGTCACCAGCTGTTCGAGAATCCGCTCCCCCGCCTTGTCGTGCACGACGAGGTCATAGATGCTGTCGCACTCGGGCGTGGCGTATTCGGGGTGCGATCCAACGTCGAGGTAGAGCCGAGCCCCGTTGGCAAGGAAGACGTTGCTGCTCCGGCCCCACGACACAACTCGCCGAAACAGGTAACGGGCTACCTCGTCAGGCGACAGCCGTCGCTGGCCACGCAGTACACACGTGACGCCGTATTCGTTCTCGATGCCGAAGATTCGCCGGTCCATGAAGCTCCACTACTGCCTGTTCGGTCGAGGTCTAGTTCGAAATTTCGTCGTGCGCTGTCTTCTAAAGCTAGCGGCCCCGACGCGGTCGCTACCGACGATGTCGGTCGATGACGTCAGGCTTAGCTCAGGAGACCAAGAAGGTCGTCGCCCTCGATGCGCTTAAAGGTGCGCCGCCCGTTCGACCGACCGAGCACGGCGACCTCTAGGTCGTCGGCCTCTAGCGTGCGGTCGTCACCCGCAAGCGCTCCCTGTGCCGCCTTGATTGCCTTGGGGAGCGTGAGGTTCTCGGAGTACGCAGATTCCATACGCTCGGCGAGAGCCGACGCATCGCCGCCGAGCACGGTAAATTCTTGCTCGTCATTGACGGTGCCGTCGTACAGGATGTGGAACATCTGGTCGTCAGTATCGTCGTCGCCGATCTCGGCGACGAGAATCTCAACTTCCATCGGCTTCATCTCGTTCGTGAAGATCTGCCCGAGACTTTGTGCGTATTGGTTCGCCAGGCTGCGAGCCTCTACGTCTTCGCGGCTGTACGAAAAGCCCTTCATGTCGGCGTGGCGAATTCCCGCGATGCGCAGCTGATCGAATTCGTTGTACCGCCCAACGCCGGCGAAGGCGATTCGGTCATAGATCTCGCTGACCTTGTGCAGCGTGTTCGATGGGTTCTCGGCGACGATGACGATGCCGTCGTCGTACTCGAGCGCCACCAAGCTTCGGCCGCGGGCGATTCCCTTGCGGGCGTAATCGGCCCGATCCTTCATCACCTGTTCGGGCGATACGTAAAACGGCGTGGTCACAGTTGTCTTGCCTCCTGCTCGATCGTCACTGCCTTAGGCAGGAACTTCGCGCGCTTTCAGATCGGCGATAATCGTCTCGTACATTCCGGCCAGCTCATCGTCTTCGACGTGGGTGAAACCATCGGCGGTGACCGTGGCAACGATCGGGAAGATGCCGCGGATGAGGTCGGGGCCACCGGTGGCCGAGTCTTCGTCGGCTGCTTCGAACAGCGAGGACAAGACGACGTTGATTGCTTCTTCGCGTGACTGGCCGGGTCGCCACTGCATCTTGATCACCGTTCCGGCATGCAGACTCCCCGACCCAGTGACCGCGTACTCGCGCTCTTCGTAGCGACCACCGGTGACGTCGTACTGAAAGAGGCGACCAGATTCTTCCCGCAGGTCATAACCCGCGAAGATCGGGACGACGGCCATGCCCTTCATCGCCATCGGCAGATGCTGGCGAATCATTCCACCGAGCTGGTTCGCCTTGCCGTTCAAGCTAAGGGCGCGACCTTCGACCTTTTCGTAGTGCTCGAGCTGAAGCTGAAAGAGCTTGACCATTTCGATCGCCGGACCTGCCGCACCGGCAATCGCAACCGCAGAGTGACGATCGGCCTCAAAGACCTTCTCGATCGTGCGGTGACTGATGAGGTTGCCGGACGTCGCTCGGCGGTCGCCGGCGATGACCACACCGTTATCGAACCGCACGGCAACACAGGTTGTGCCGTGCGGCGGATTGAGCTTATGGGCAACGTCGCCCTCGGGCACCTGAGGTGCCCCCGAGATACGCCGCATGAGCCGGGAGAAATCGGGTCCCGGATCGTCATGGGGTGAAAAACTGGGTAGAGACACACCGAAAGAATACCCGCATGATGGCCCGGATAAGCGACGACTCGCAGAGCGAGTCGTCGCGACAGTTACTGGCCGCCCTTTTGGATGTAGGACTTTACGAAGTCCTCGGCGTTCGTCTCAAGAACCTCGTCGATCTCGTCAAGAAGATCGTCGAGTTCCGCCTTCAGCTTCTCGCCGCTCTCCGACACTGTCGGGCTCGCCGCGGTCTCGGTTTCGGTCCGCTCTGGGGCCGGCTTCTTGATTTGCTCCCGTTCAGCCATGGTGATTGCTTCCTTTGTCGTAGGTGCGCTGCGTCGATCCGCTCAAGAATTCTCGGTCAGCCGTCGAGCCGACGGAGTAAGACGGCAGCGCTCGAACTCTCGTCCAACAACGTACCGACATGGACTTCTGTTCCACGAGTCGGCTCCATCATTGGAACTCGCCGTAATGGCTCGTCGCCGAGGTCGAACACGAGCGAGTCCCAGTTCGCGGCGACGATGTCGTTCGGCCAGCGTCGAAGGCATTGCCCTCGGAAGTATGCGCGGGTATCGGTCGGCGGCAGACCGATCGCGGTTTCGGCTTCTGCGTCGGTCGAAATGCGCTCGACGCCAAGCCGGTCGAACACCGACTTGCGCGCTCGCATATCGGAGTACTGGAGGTCGAGCGCCCGCAGCCGGTGGTCATTCCACGCCATGTCATCCCGTTCGCGATATGCGTCGAGCAGCTTCTTCTTCGCGACCCAATCGAGCTGGTCCGCCAGCGACATCGGATCGGTTTCGAGCGCCGTGAGTACGTTCTCCCAGCGCGTCAGGATGTCGTTGCCAACGTCCTCGCCAACGGCTTCAAGTCCGTGGTCATCGCGATACTTCTGCGCGAAGCGCAACAGCTCCCACTGCACCTCAAGCGCCGTCATTGTCGAGTCGTCGGCCATGCGCAGTGGTTCGCTCAACGACAAGTCGTACGACACCTGACGAAGCGTCTGCACCGGAGCATGGAACGAGAACTGGCGACCAATGCAATCGTCTTCGATCATCGCGAGCACAATCGCGGTCGTACCGACCTTCAGATACGTCGAGACCTCAGACATGTTCGCGTCGCCGATGATGACGTGAAGCCGCCGGTAGCGCTGGGCATCGGCATGTGGCTCGTCGCGGGTGTTGATGATCGGACGCTTCAGCGTTGTTTCGAGGCCGACTTGTTCCTCGAAGAAGTCGGCTCGTGCCGTGAGCTGATACGGCACGTCCTGGTGCGACAGCCCGGGCGCTTCGGTGCCGACCTTGCCGGCACCGGTGAAGATTTGGCGGGTGATGAAGTGCGCCGTCGCGTGGGTGACGATCTGCGAGAACGGTGTGTTCCGGTCCATGAGGTAGTTCTCATGGGTGCCGTACGAGTTGCCCTTGCCGTCACTGTTGTTCTTGTAACAGATGATCTCTTCACCGTCGGGCAGGAGCCGAATTGCGGCCTCCATCGACTGCCGCATGATGAGCTCGGCCGCTTTGTCGAAGATCACGACAGACCGAGCGTCGGCACATTCGGGCGTCGACAGCTCGGGGTGCGCATGGTCGACGTAGTAGCGGGCCCCATTCGTCAGCACCGCGTTAACCAGGTGCGTCTCGACTTCGGGCGCCATCGCCCCCATCGGCGAGAACCCCCGGGCGTCGTTGGCCGGCATCTCATCTTCAAAGTCCCAGGTGACGTTGCGAGCCGGGCCCGCCCGGTCCGTGCCGCGATTGTCGACAAGGTATGCGTTGATGAGCAGCGATGACGCGGTGATCGGATTCGACTCAGCAACACCACGGTGGACGATGCCGTACTCGGTCTCGACACCAACGATCTTTGGGACGGCCATTGCCGAACCCTACCGGGTTTGCCAAGGGCGACAGCTGCACTCGAAGAACCAGCGCTCGCCGCCGTCGATTACAGGTATTGACCGGTGGCGACACCCTCGATCGACCGGCCGCCTGAGGCATCATCATCTTTGCTGATGAGTGTGCGAACGAACACGATCCGCTCGCCCTTCTTGCCGGAGATCTTGGCCCAGTCGTCAGGGTTCGTGGTGTTCGGGAGATCTTCGTGCTCTTTGAACTCTTGCACAATCGACGACGTGAGATCCTCGGGTCGAATACCGCGTTCGCCGCCCGCGATCTCGCGCTTGATGGCGAGCTTCTTCGAGCGGCGGACGATGTTCTCGATCATGGCACCGGACGAGAAGTCCTTGAAGTACATGATCTCTTTGTCGCCGTTTTGATACGTGACTTCGAGGAACTGATTGCGCTCGTCTTGCAGATACATCTCGGCGACGGCCTGCTCGGTCATCGCCTGCAGCGCCTTGTCGATATCGCCACCGCCAAGGCTCTCGATGACATCGGGCGCGATAGGGACATCGTTCGACAGGTATTGGCCAAAGATCTGAATCGCAGCATCGGGATCGGGACGTTCGATCTTGATCTTGACGTCAAGGCGGCCCGGTCGCAGAATCGCCGGATCGATGAGATCCTCGCGGTTCGAGGCGCCGATGATGATGACGTTCTTGAGCGCTTCGACGCCGTCGATCTCGGCGAGCAACTGCGGCACGATCGTGCTCTCCATGTCGGAGCTGATGCCGGTGCCACGGGTTCGAAAGAGCGACTCCATCTCGTCGAAGAAGACGATGACGGGCCATCCCTCTTCAGACTTCTCTCGCGCCCGCTGGAAGACCTGGCGAATCTGACGCTCGGTCTCACCGACGTACTTGTTCAGCAGTTCGGGGCCTTTAATATTGAAGAAGTAACTCCGGGCTTTGCCGTCGACATCGGTGACCTTCTGCGCTAGCGAGTTGGCAACCGCCTTTGCAATGAGCGTCTTGCCGCAACCCGGCGGGCCGTACAGCAAGATGCCCTTCGGCGCCGGAAGCTGGTAGTCCGAGAAGAGGTCGCGATGCAAGAAGGGAAGCTCGACCGCATCGGTGATTGCTTCGATCTGCGTATCGAGGCCGCCGACGTCGAGGTAGGTGACGTCCGGGACTTCTTCAAGCACGAGGTCATCGACCTCGGGCCGGGGCAGTCGTTCGAGTAACACGCTCGAACGACTGTCGATCAGCATCGTGTCGCCGGAGCGCAGCTTCTCGCCGATCAGGTGCTCGGCGAGTTCGACGACCCGTTCTTCGTCGGCCCGGCCGGTGATCACGGCTCGGTAACCATCTTCGAGGACCTCGCGCAGCGTTACCACCTCACCGGTCGTGTCGGGATTGCGGGCCATGACGACGTTGAACGACTCGTTCAAGACGACTTCGGCGCCGCGCGGAAGATCCTCGGTGAGTTCTGGGTGCATGGCGACCCGCATCTTTCGGCCCCCGGCGTAGACATCGACGGTGTCATCGTCGTTGCGGCCGATCAGGGTGCCATAGGCCGACGGTGGCTTGGTCAGCTTCTCGACCTCGTCGCGCAACGCGGCGATGTGTTCACGGGCTTCGCGCAGCGTGTACGTGAGCTTCTCGTTCTGCGAGACGGCCTTCGACAATTGGCCCTTGGTCTCAAGCAATCGCTCTTCAAGTGTACGCACGCGCTTTGGCGCGTCTTGGGCCCGGCGTCGCAGCGTCCGGATCTCGCCTTCAAGTTCAGCTATCTGTGCCTGTAGTTCTTCGGCACTCACGTGCGCGCCCCCTGATGGTCCTGGGATCTGGTCGTCGACTGTTGCAGGGGATTCGGCGAAGCCGTCACCGCCTCCATCAAAGCTCCATAATCGACACTAGTCCTCACTTTGCCACCGTAGACGGCCCCATCGTGGGCAATCGTGCTCATTTTTCTTTTGCCATTGGGCGGTCCGTGCCGACGTAGGGTTCCGGATAGACTGCGTTCAGTCCTGCCACCGCTTCGGCTGCTGCAGGCACCAATTAAGAACATAAGGGGTTACCTACACAATGAAGGTCTGGATTGATCAGGATCTCTGTACCGGCGATGGCCTGTGCGAAGAAATCGCACCTGATGTCTTCAAGCTGCTCGACGACGGCCTCGCCTACGTGGCCGAGGGCGACAAGGTCTTTAGTGACCCGGGCGGCGCCGAGGGCATCGCAAAGGTTCCCGCTGGCCAGGAAGAAGCGACCATCGAGTCTGCTGAAGAATGCCCCGGCGAGTGCATCTACATCGAGATCGACTGATCTCCTCAACGAAGACCTAACCGGCACTTTGCCAAGGGTCTGATCGTGACGGACGCCTGCGGGCGTCCGTTTTGCGTTTTGGAGTCGCGCCGGTAGCTCAGGCCGGTTCGTCGGCGGCCGCGGCTTCGTCCGGCGGCGGCGCAGGAGGATCAACCGGCGCGCTGTCAGACAACCGACGGGCGCTCGTCAAGAACGCGGTGTGAGCCACCATGCGGTGATTGGGCCGGACCGCTTGGCCTTCGATGTGCCAACCACGGTTGAGGACTTCAACCGTTTCGGCCATACCGAAACCGTTGTGTTCAAGCGCTTCGCGAGTCCGCACCGCTTGGGTGATGCTCGGGGTGTAAGCGAGAACGAGGCCACCGGGATGCAGCGCCTTGGCTGCATGCGGCACGACCTGCCACGGTTCGGGAAGATCGAGCAGCACGCGATCAAGGCCGGTTGCCGGAATGCCCTCGTACGCGTCGCGAATCTCAATCGTGTACCGATCGACGATGCCTTCACCGTGGAACGCGACGACGTTCTTCAACGCTCGCGCGGCGAAGTCTTCACGAACTTCGTAACCCAGGACCTCGGCCCCCGCGCGCAGCAGGGTCATCGAAAGCGCTCCGGAACCGACGCCGGTCTCGAGGACGCGAGCGCCCGGAAAGATGTCGGCCATCATCATGATCGGTGCGAGATCTTTCGGGTAGATGACCTGGGCGCCACGCTTCATCTTGAGGATGAATTCGGCAAGCGTCGGACGCAGCACGAGGTAAGAGGCTCCCCGACCGGAACGCACCGTCGTGCCTTCGTCGAGCCCGGTCAGTTGCAGATGGGGCACAACGCCGGCATGCGTGTGAAACTCGCCGCCCTCTTCGAGCGTGGTGAGGTACCGCCGGTCCTTGCGGTCGATGAGCAGCACAAGGTCGCCGTAGGCTAGTGGGCCCGATCGGCTCCGAGATTCACCCGACATTGGATTCTTCCTCACGGTCAGCAGACGTTGGTTTGTCGCGGAAGTAGATCGGCTGGGGCTCGGTGGCCCGCGAGATCATGCGACAAAAGGCACAGACATCACTCGGCGTTGGAGCACCACACGAGGTGCATGGCTGGAGACCCTCGCGGACCTCGACGCTTTCGGGCTGGAATAGCGCAGCAGCCCGGCTGAGAAAGCCGTGGTAGAAGTCGTACTTCGCTCCGGGCGAGCGGGCTTCGATGGAATTCAGGGCCTCTTTGTAAGCGATGTGGCGGTTGCCGACCGCCATCGGACATTCATCGATGATGTAGTCGATGCCCTCGACGACGCAGTAGGCGGCCATCTCACGTTCGGAGAGGCGAATGAGGGGCTTGACCTTGCGGGGAAATCCACCGCCCGCTTGGAGCACCGGCTCCTGTCGACCGAGGTAGTCGGTTTGCCAGTGAAGCACGTTGCCGAAGAGCACGGCAGCTTCGTCATCGAGGTTGTGACCGGTGACGAGGACGTCATACTCCCCCTCGAGTGCCGCTCGGTCGAACAGGTGCCGCTTCGTCATGCCGCAGGCGGAACACGGCGCCCGTTTCACCGCACGCGATCCGTTCGGAACATCGAAGCCGAACTCGTTCCGGACGTCGACCTCGATGAGCTTCAGGCCTCGTTCGGACGCGAAGTCTCGGGCGTAGTCACCCGACGTGTCGCTGTACTCGCCGATACCAAGGCCGACATAGAGGCCATCAACTTCGTAGTCGAGCCGAGTGAGAATGTCCCAGACCGCGAGCGAATCTTTGCCGCCGGATACCGCAACCAGCACCCGATCATCGGGCTCGATCATCTTGTGATCCTTGATGGCCTTCGTGACCTGATCGATGCAGAACTTCGTGAAGTGCGGCGCGCAAAAATTCGCATTGTGCCGGCGAAGGTCGATGATCGCAGCCCCTCGGCAGACCCGACACTTCACCCGGGCCCCCCACCCGAAATCACGGGACGGATTTCTACCTTGGCGTTCTTCCCAAGCGTGGCATCACCCGGCACCAACGTGCCGTCGCTGATCACCAGCACGGACTCGCGCTGCAGGTCGAAGTGGGCGAGCAACGCTTGCACTCGCATCGGACCCTCGACCTCTACAGTGCGGCGAGGATTGCGGAAAAGTACTTCCATAACGAACGAGGACGACTTTCTTCAATCGGGTAAGAGCAGGTTACGAATACGCCGGTTGCCGCCGGCGCGGCTGCGACGCAGGCTCAGGCTCGTTGGTTCTTCGCGGCGTTGCGGCGACTCTTGCGAGCCTTGCGGCCCTTGGTTGATTCAGGGTGGCTGATGATCAGCCGCTCGCCCGGCTTGAGTTCGCGGGCGTACTTGGTCACCGGGTCGGCGGCACCGAACACGGATCCCTTCAACTTGCCCCAGAGCCACATCGCGGCTCCAACGCCCATCCAGAAACGATTACCGCCGAGCAGCCCTGCATACAGGGCCCGGCGACGCAGCAGCACAGCTGGCCGCAGCATTCGAGGCAGTCGACTCATCGGCGGTCAGAGTCGCCGAACTTCGACCAGCGTCTTGCCCGCCTTGCCGCGCTTGCGACCGAGAATGAACACGACGAACAACAACGCCAACGCACCGAAGATCACGGACTTGCCGGCCGCTCCACGAGCGGAATCGGCTGCCGCATCGACGCCGTCTTTCAATTCGCTGAACTTCTGCTGGATGTCGTCACGGCTGATCGCCGACGTATTCGACGTCATTTCTGATCTCCATAGTCGGGGCGCTTCATCATCGCCCGAGCGGTAAGGCCGAGGGCTAGAAGCAGCACAACGAACATGATGAGGTACGGCAGCCAGTTCAGGCTGCCGTCGAAGGCGTCGCCCGTTGTTGTCTGCAGCGCCCGCAATCCGCCCAGCCCGAGCAGGACCAGACCGATGGCCATCGACGCGGCGCCGCTGAGACCGAACGCGATCCACCGGCCGAGATTCTTGAGCGGGTCAACAGTCTCTTGTTTTGCGTAGACCGTGACCATCTCGCGAAGCTCGTCGAAGGTGTCCTTCGGAGACTTTTCGATTGGTCTTGCGTTGGCGGTTGTGTCGCTCACATGCCCTCCTGACTGGGCGATCCTAGCTGGGTGCTGCTTCGGTACCTAGCTCCGGGCGTACCTACAGCGCACGAAGGTCGTGAAGAAAGTCGGACAAGAGGCCCTCGAGCATGCCGAGGCGGTCGGTCGGGGTCAGTTCTGCGAGCACTCGCTGGCGGTCGAAAGCACCCAGCGGACTGAGGGTTGCGACCTGAAAGGACCCAAGCGCGGCATCGGTGCTGAGGTCGTCGGGCAGGGCTTCGACGGTGACACCTCGCTGGGCGGCTACTTCGTTGATTGTGCGAAGTTGCGCGACGACCGAATCGAACACGGCTTGGTCGGATGGAACTGCGGGCACTTCCTCGATGAGTTCGACAACGGCTTGCGGGTACGGGTCGTCGGGCAACCATTCGGTCACCGTAAATCGCCGAGTGCCGACACCGGTTACGAACCACCGCCCATCGTCGAATTGATCGGCCTCGATCACCTGCGCAATGCAGCCGATATTGGAGCGGGTGTCGTCACCGCCGACCTCCGCCCCCCGCTCGATGAGCGTGACGCCGAACTCGCGGTCCCCAGCAAGGCAATCGTCGATCAGTGCCCGATAGCGCGGCTCGAAAATGTGGAGTGGCAGGACCATGCTTGGAAACAGCACCGATCCAAGCGGGAACATGGGCAGACCGCCAGGGGTGTTCATCGAGACTCGGCGGTGTGGGATACCGGATTGGGCAGCGCAGTCATCGACGAATCAACCGCCATCGCCGCCGTCGGTTGCCGGCGCATCACCGGTGCCGTCGTCGGCCGCCGGTGACGGGTCGTCCTTGACCTCGCCACCGATGACGACCTCTCCCGTCCCTACGGTGTCATCTTGAGGCGCGATCTGCTCGGCGCTAGGCCCAACCGGATACTCAGCAAGCGCAACCGCCATGCGGGTCTGCGGTCGCAACAGCGACGTCGTGTCGCCACCTTCGTCGTCGTTGACGAGATAGCTGAATTCCAAAAAGTGGTCGTCGTCGGCCTCGACATAACCGACGAGCGCGGCGAGGCCATCGAGAATGCCAGACGCGGCATGAACCCGGCCATCGGCGCTCGTTCCAATGAATCGGCCGCGCACCTGACCGTCGGCACCAGCGACCGGCAACGCACCAGCGAGGCCGGACGTCGGACCCGCTGATGCCATCAGCTCGGCCATAAACGCGCACGTCACTTTGTTTGCCGGGTCGAGGCCCGACCCGTCGCGCGGTGCGGCGATTTCGGAGAGGCCGTTCGCTTTTAAGACATCGACGATGGCCTGCGTTCCGCCATCGGTGCTGCCGTCGTCGTTCACGACGATGCCAAGCTCCTTCGTGAGGAGTTCGGCTGTCGTGTTGTCGTCGTGCACGAACATCTGGCGGATGATGTCGCGCATCGGAGGCGACTCGATCTCGGCGATTTCGGTGAGCTCACTGATGTCGCGACCGGAGCCATTTTTCGACGATGCGGCGATGACGACGTTCTGGGCCTCGAGCAGGTCGTCGAAAAGCGCGGCAGCCGCTTTCGTCGGATCGCCGGCAGCAGTCGAGGCGACCTCGCCACCTTCGCGTTCGATCACCGAAGTCGGATAACTCGTAAAACCGTCATTGATGAGCAGCGCAGACAGTGGGCCACTCAAGGCATCGCTCGCGAAAGATCCGGGCCACGAGTCGGGATACCGCTCGTCGTCGTAGCGCGTGTCGATACCGACGATGGCGCCAGTGATCTGAGTAATACCCGCAGCAACCGCGGCGTCAGCAAGGTCTTCGATCGGCGTGCGCGCCATTGGTTGATCTGCGAACGACCGGGCGTAGTCGGCGGTCATCAGCAATGGGTCACCAGAGCCGACGAGCACGAGGTCGCCACTGATAACGCCGTCGGACGGAACCGATTCGGCGAGCAACTTCGTCGTGAATCGGAAGTCGGGGCCGACCGTCGACAGCACGGCATAGGCCGTCAGCAATTTCATCGAGCCGGCAGGCGTCAACGCGAAGTCGCCGTTGTGTTCGAACAAAACCTGGTCGCCTTCGGTGACGACCAGACAAGACCCTGCGGGCATCGCATCGACGACGCCGGTCAGTTCGGTGAACAGCTCGTCGTTCGCAATCGGAACCGTCAGCTGCTCGGGCAAGCGACGCGCCGACAGGACCGGCGTGTCGACCGTCTCGATGTTCGCCATAACCGCGTTCTCATCGGGCTCGCTGCCGAGGCGGCCCGCAGCGACGAGCGAAGCGATACAGATCGCGAGAAGGACGATGGGCACGATGAGGCGAGGCACAACCCGACCGATGGTAGAGGCCGAAGTCCCGAGCGCACGGTCATGGGTTGTCCGAACCAGCAACTTTCAAAGAAACGTAACCAATACGTCTTGACTATGGTCAATACAGCTGACACGTCCGCCCCACCTTCCAACCTGGGACCGAAATGCTCACAAGAATTTTGCTGTGCGCAACCGTTGCGCTGGCGCTCACGCTGCTCGCGAACTTCGTGACAACTATCTACCTGCATCGTGGCCTGACCCACAAAGCGCTTTCGGTTGGGAGACCGCTGTCGTACGTCTTCCGCTTTGCAACTTGGATACTCACCGGTATCCGACCTCGTCAGTGGGTGGCCGTCCATCGCAAACACCATGCGTTCACCGATGAGGAAGGCGACCCGCACTCGCCGCGGCAGCTCGGCTGGAAACGGGTACAGCTCACGAACGTGGCCTTGTACCGCGCCGCGGCAGCCGACCCGGTCGTTCTCGACCGGTATGCCAAAGACCTCCCGCAAACCAAAGTCGACAAGTACCTGCTCGATCACGCGCTCATCGGCCTCACGCTCGGCATCGTGCTTTTGTGGTTTGCCGGACTCGGACCTTGGGCGCTGCTCGCCGGCGGCCTGCACTTCGTCCTGTACCTCGCACTCAGCGGAGCAGTGAATGCCGTCGGACATACCTTCGGCAGGCGTGAGTACGAGAACACGGCGACGAACCTGCAGTGGCTCGCGATGCTCACCTGGGGCGAGGGCCTCCACAACAATCACCACGCCGCGCCAACTTCGGCCCAGTTCTCGCTGAACGGCAACGAGTACGACCCCGCGTGGCTCTTCATCAAGGTTGCCGACAAGCTCGGCCTACTTCAGATCCGTCATCGCGATCTGCACATGAAGGCGGGCCAGGCCGCATCAACGGCAATGCCGCGGGCGACGGCAGGACATCCACCACCTGGGTGAGTGACCTGTCGGCAACCAGGTTTTTCGGCGCGCCACGACGGTGATAGAAACTGGGTATCATTCTCATTCTCATCAGAATGGAGTTGGCATGAAGCGAAGCATGCAGGTCATCATCATGTTGATCACGATGTCGGGTCTTATGGGCCTGAGCGGCTGCGGTTCTGGCGAGCCGACGGCAACCGTCACCTCGAATGCAGCTGCGGCGTCCCCCGATGATGCGCAACCCGCCGATGCCGCAGACGATGCAGACGAGGCCGCCGAACACGCTGACGAAGGCAATGACGATGACGCCGACGCCGAACACGCGGACGAAGGCAACGACGATGACGCCGACGCCGAACCCGCGGACGAAGGCGCCGAACCCGCGGACGATGACGCAGAGCACGCCGACGACGAGCCCGCGGACGAAGGCGCCGAACCCGCGGACTCCGGGCATGACGACGCCGCAGAACATGCAGGTGACAAAGATGGCGATCATGACGACGACGAGGACCATGCCGACGACGCCGATCATGACGACGACGACGAGGACCACGACGATCACGACGACGACCACGACGACCACGACGACGACCACGACGACCACGACGATCACGACGATCACGACGATCACTCGGACGGGGCGTCGAGTGGCCTTGGGGCCCACGAGCATGGTGTTGCAGAGCTGACCGTGGCGTGGGCTGGCGGCGATATGGCCATCGACCTGATCAGCCCCACCTTCAACATCTTTGGCTTCGAGTACGAGCCAGTCACCGACGAAGATGTCGCGATCGCCGACGAACGAACGGCGGCAGTGACGGCGCCCGGCGTTCTCGCGGTGAACGACGAAGCCGGGTGTGCCTCCACCGACGATCCCGTCACCGAGCTTGAATTCGAGGGCAGTCACGCCGAGCTAACCGTCTCCTGGCTCCTCACGTGCGAGCACCCCGACGAGATCCAGCAGCTCGACGCATCCGAACTCTTTGCCGCATTTCCGAACCTCGCCGACGTCGATGCCCAGTGGGCCTCGGACACCGGACAATCGTCCGCAGAGCTGACCCCGTCAGCCAGCGTGCTCCAACTCGGCTAAGTGACAACGCCTGATCAACCAGTCGTCGACCTCGACGGCGTCAGGTTCCGGTGGCCCGGTCAGACCTCGGACACCGTCGCGGTCGACAAACTGCAGATCCATGCCAGCGAGCACCTCTTTGTTCGAGGGGCCAGCGGAAGCGGCAAGACAACGTTGCTGAACCTGCTCGCCGGAATCCATACGCCGACCGCCGGGACAATCGAGTTGTTGGGGACCGACCTTGCCACGCTCTCGTCAAGCCGCCGAGACCAGTTTCGAGCCGATCACCTCGGGGTCGTGTTCCAGCAGTTCAACCTGCTCCCCTATCTCACAACACTACAGAACGTCGCCTTGGCGTGCGCCTTCTCCCGCCGGAAGACCGAGCGAGCCACCGCATCAGCAGAGGTCACGGCCACCGTCCACCGGTTGCTCAGCGCCTTGAACCTGGCCCCCGAGCTGCACTCGGCGCCAGTGGCCGAGTTGAGTGTCGGCCAGCAGCAGCGGGTTGCGGTAGCTCGCGCCCTCATCGGCAGCCCGGAGATTCTCATCGCCGACGAGCCGACCTCTGCACTCGACGCCGACAATCGCGACCGATTCCTCGATCTGCTCTTCGCCGAGGTCGAGGCGCATGGCTGCACCCTCATCTTTGTGAGCCACGACGCCGCCCTCGCGAGTCGCTTCGGTCGCTCCATCGAACTTTCCGAAGCACCTTCCGTCCGCCCAACAGCGCCATGACGCTGCTCCGGATCGCGCTGAAGAGTGCCCGGTTTCGCCGCACCAGTCTGCTGCTCACCATCTTTTCGCTCGCCATTAGCGTGACGCTGTTGCTCGGCGTCGACATGACGCGCAAGGAAGCGAAATCCAGCTTCCTGAACACCGTGTCCCAGACCGACCTGATCGTCGGGGCCCGCAGCGGTCCGACCAACCTGTTGCTCTATAGCGTGTTCCGGATCGGCAACGCGACAAACAACGTCACGTGGGAGACTTACGAGACGATCGCGGCCATGGAGGAGATTGCGTGGACGGTGCCGATCTCACTCGGCGACTCCCACCGCGGCTTTCGGGTCATGGGCACCACCTCTGACTACTTCGAGCACTACCGCTTCGGCGACAAACAGCCGTTGACGTTCGACGGCGGCGAGCAGTTTGTCGACGTCTTCGAAACCGTTCTTGGGGCCGAGGTTGCCAAGACTCTCGGCTATGAACTGGGTGATGAGGTCGTCATCTCCCACGGTTTGGCATCGGCCGAGTTCGCCGACCACGACGACAAACCCTTCACCGTCGTTGGGGTTCTCGACCGCACCGGCACACCCGTCGACCGGACCGTGCACGTCAGCCTCGCCGGCATCGAAGCGATCCACCTCGACTGGCAAGACGGCGCCCGGTCGGCCCTGACGATCGACGCTGATCAGGTCCGAAAGTTCGACCTCACGCCGACGGCTATCACCGCGTTCATGGTCGGCCTCGAAAGCCGGGCCACGACCTTCCGCGTCCAACGAGAGATCAATGACTTCGCGGCCGAACCGATGTCGGCCATCAGCCCCGGCGCCACGCTGGCGGACTTCTGGCGTTCGATCTCGGCGATCGAGCAGGTGCTCTTTGTGATCTCGGCGTTCGTGCTCGCCGCCGGACTGCTCGGCATGCTCACCACAATTCTCTCAACTTTGAACGAGCGCCGCCGAGAGATCGCTGTGCTTCGTTCCATTGGAGCGCGAGCGACCCACGTCGTTCTGCTCATCCTGTTGGAGACCCTGTTGGTCGTGGTTGCCGGCTGCGTCGCCGGCGTCGCCATGCTGTACGCGTTGTTCGCGATAGCTCGGCCAGTCGTGTCACGACGGTTTGGGGTCGACTTGGGTTTCTCGTGGCTTGACCCGACGCAACTAACAATCATGGCCGCGGTTATTCTTGCAGCAGTACTCGTCGGATTGATCCCCGGGTTCGTTGCGTATCGCCGATCGATTCAGGACGGACTCGGAGTACAGGTGTGACCATGCTGTCGAAACAAGTAGCGCCGTCGAAACAATTGCGGCTGAAGCGAATCCAACTTTCGAGACGAGCCCGGCCCCTTGCGCTCTTCGCCATGCTCGCTCTGACCGCGGCGGCCTGTGCGGGCCAGTCGACGGCGGAGGTGTCAGCAATCACGAGCTCGAGCAATCTGTCCGATGTGAATCACGCCACCCCCGGTGACGGGCCCCAGTACGGCGACACGCTCGCCGAGTGGAGCGGTTCCGGCGCGGTTGCTTCCGACGATTCCGAGGCGAGTGAGACCGACGATCCGGTAGGTCCGGTCCCCGGATTTGCGACCATCGAATGGGACGACCTGCGGGTCCCGGGATCCTCCGAAGACGAGATTTTCGCTCGTTACACAGAACGCCTCGATGCCATCGACGACAGCTCCCCCGAGGCCAATGAGATTTACGACGAGCTCCGAGCAGAACTCGACGCGGCTGGCGCGCAGGTGAACCCCGCCCTCGACGGCACGCCGGTGCAGCTCGCCGGCTTCGTCGCCCCGCTTAGCTATGACGGCGAGTCGATCACCGAGTTCCTCCTGGTGCCCTTCTTCGGAGCCTGCATCCACGTTCCGCCCCCGCCCCCGAACCAGACGATTCTGGTCACGCTCGATGAGGGTATGAGCCTGGATGACTCGTATGGAGCGGTGTGGGTGACCGGCACCCTTGCGGTCTCGGCTGCCGAAACCGACTTGGCGGACGCCAGCTACGCAATCAGCGGCGGAGCCAGCATCGTGTACGACGCCTAAAGAGTTCGGCCGGTCGAGGCTGGACGAAGCTCCGAACCGGGAGAACTTGAGGGCCGACCCGCCGCGAAGCGCCTACTGGCTGGCCCCCAAAGACCGATCGCTCCGGCCGCCGACCGCGGGCGGTCAGGCCGTCGATGGTTGTCGTACCTGGCGAAGCGCAGCGGCCGCCTCGCGCCCGGCAAGGGCCACAAAAAACCCGAGCACGCTGAAGCCGGCCATCGTCGCACCTCCGGCCGTTCCATAGTGAAAGCTCACCAGTAGGCCGGCGACGACGGCAACCGCTCCCAGCAGGATCGAGACGACCATGATCGCCGGCACACGGCGCACGAGTAGCGATGCGGTCGCGGGTGGACCGACGAGTAGACCGAACACCAGGAGCGTTCCGATCGCCTGGAAGCTGGCGACGATGCTGAGGGCCAGCAAGGCCATGAGCGCGGCATGGGCCAGCTTGGGATGCATACCCAAGGTCTGGGCCTTCGCTCGATTGAATGTCAAAGCCAGGAACGGCCGAAACAGCACCACGGTGCAGACGACAACAACGACCGCGGCGATCAGCTGGTTCCGAATGTCGCCCGCTGTGACGCCAAGCACATCACCAAACAGCAGCGCTGTGACCTCGGTCGAGAACGATTGGGCCCGAGACACGATCACGATCCCCAGCGCCAGCATGCCAACGAACAGCAGCCCAATAGCGGTGTCTTCGCGAACGACCGAGCGGTTCGAAACGACGCTGACGAGACCACTCATGATCACGGCCGCAACGAACGCACCGATAATCGGATTGACGCCCCAAAGGACGGCGAGCGCAATGCCGGGGATAACACCGTGCGCCAACGCGTCACCGAGAAAAGCCAGCCCACGCAGGACAACCCAGGTGCCGACCAGCGAGGTCGCAACCACTGCGATGAGACTGCCGAGAAGGGCCCGTTGCATAAAGGCCGGTTCGAACGCGTCGACCAGGAAGTCCATAACTGTTGGGACTGTAGGCGTCAGTTCGCCAGGGCGTCGGCGATACGACGCGCATTAGCGCCGAGCATTGCGATGTAGCTCGAACCGTCGGAACCCTCGCCTCCGAGCGATTCGGAGAACAGTTCGACAACGCTGACGTCGCCAACTTCGGCGGCGAGCGTCTGTGCGAGCTCGTCGGACGACGATGAGTCGGCGAAGATCGCCGGCACACCTTCGTGTTCGATTGTCTCGGCCAATTCGACCAGTCGTTGCGCATCGGCTCCGTTGGCGGTCGAGCCGCCCGGCAGCACGGCCCCGATGACCTCGAAGTTGTAACGGTCAGCGAAGTAGCCGAAGACTGAGTGGTTCGTGACGAGTATCCGTTGGTCCGAGGGAATAGCCGCCAGCGTCTCGGCGACCTCGGCATCGAGCGCTTCCAGCTCGGCGACGTAGGCCTCGACTGAGCGCATCACCGCGTCGGTGTCAGCACCGGTGACGTTGGCGAGCACGAACTCTGCGACCGCATCGGCAACCACGGCCATGCGGGCCGGGTCGGTGAAGAAATGGGGATCCAGGCCGTCGCCGTGCCCGTGTTCGTCGTGATCATCAGCGCCGTCATCGTCATCATCATCATGATCATCAGCGCCGTCATCGTGATCATCATGATCATCAGCCCCGTCATCATGATCATCAGCGCCGTCATCATGATCATCAGCGCCGTCATCGTGATCATCATGATCATCAGCGCCGTCATCGTGATCATCATGATCATCAGCGCCGTCATCGTGATCATCGTGATCATCGATGCCGACCATGGGGAGCGTGTCGACCGCGCTCATCGCGGCAAAAACCGGCGTGCCACTTCGTTCGGCCGACTCGACGACATCGAGTAGTCCCTCTTCGAACCCTCCGCCGTTGACGATGAGGGCGTCAGCATCATCTATCTGGGCCGCCTGCTGTGCCGACGGTTGGAACTCATGGGGATCCGAGCCGACCGGCATGATCGTCACGACCTCGACCTCGTCTCCGAGCACATTGCTCACGACGTCGCCGAGAATGTTCGTCGTCACGACGACGGTCGGCCGAGAACCCTCTGCGGCGGCACTTGCAGTGCTGCCGACGATGCCGCTGTCGGCGCCACAGGCAGCCCCGATCAGCCCGAGGCTGACGATGACGACGGCGAGTCCGCTGCTCCTCGGAAACCTCATCTGTTCGACCCCATAGTGAGAACCAATATCATTTCGGCAACCTATACCCGCTATGGCCGACCATCAACTCCAAACGAGAATCAGTCCCAAACTTGTCCCATCCCGTACGCTGTGTTGGTGAAACCCACCGTTGCCATTCGGGGCCTCGATGTCCAATACGACGGCGAGACCGCGTTGTCGGACGTCGAGTTCGAGCTTCCGGTCGGCCGTTCACTCGCCGTCATTGGGCCAAATGGGTCTGGCAAGTCCACGCTGCTCGGCGCCCTCGCCGGCACCATTGCGACGCACGCTGGCGAGATCGACATCGCGGGAGCGGCACCCGCTCTCGTGCTGCAGTCGACCGATGTCGACCGGAGTCTGCCGATCACGGTTCGCGACACGGTCTCGCTTGCCCGGTACGCAAGCCTCGGGCTCTTCCGGCGGTTTGCGGCACCCGATCGGGCCGCCGTCGACCGGGCCATGGAGCGACTGTCGATCGCTGATCTCGAGAACCGGCAGCTGCACGAGCTCTCGGGCGGCCAGCGCCAACGGGTCCTCGTCGCCCAGGGCCTCGCGCAGGAAACTCAGCTGCTGTTACTCGACGAACCGGTCACCGGGCTCGATCTTGTCTCCCGCGCCGTCATTCTCGACTTGATTGACGAAGAAGTTGACGCCGGGCGTTCTGTCATCGTGACTACCCATGACCTCGGCGACGCTCGCCGGTGCGACCATGTCCTACTTCTCGATACAACGCCGATCGCTTTCGGTTCCCCAGCCGAAGCGTTGACTGAGTCGCACTTGAAGCAAACCTTTGGCGGACGCGTGATGCGTGTCGGCAACGAACTCTTTCTCGACGATCCGCATCACCACCACTAACTCGAACTCGCGCTCTCCGGTAGCCTTGCTCCATGGCCGCAGCGAATATCGCCACTGAACTCGACGATGAGATCGCGACGCTTCTTCGTACCGTTGATCAGCGCTACACCTCAGGGCGGCGTCGGCTCGTTTCGGTGCTGCAAACCGGCGATGGACCGCTCACGATCACGCAGATTCTCAACGCCGATGGGTCATTGGCGCAGTCAAGCGTGTATCGCAATCTCACCATCCTCGAAGAAGCTGGTGCCGTCACCCGCATCGTCACCCACGACGAGTTCGCTCGCTACGAGCTAGCCGAACATCTCACCGAGCACCACCACCATTTGATCTGCTCGAGCTGCGGCGATGTCGCCGACTTTTCCCTCGACTCGCGCACCGAGGCAAACCTCGAGCGGGTCCTCGCGCAGGCCGCGGAGCAGGCGGGGTTCGAAGTCGAGACGCACCGTCTCGATCTCGTCGGCACGTGCGCGTCGTGCCCTGACGGCGGAAACGGTCCGGCCGAAGCCCAGGACAGATAACGCCGTCAGCCATTCACGAGCGGGCTCGGCCCGCATTCGCTCTACGATCTGCTCTCATGCAGATCATCGCCGCGTTATTCATTGACGAGATCAATCTCCGCGAGGCCCCCGGACCATCCACCCGTATCGACCTCACCGGCATTCAGTTCTCGGCTGCCGCGCCGCAGGAAGTGCCGCTCACGTGGGCGCCGCATCTCGTCGTCATCATTCATGCACCTTCGGACTCCGAAGGCCAAAGCGTGCTCGAGGTCATCTACAAACGAGACGGCGACCAAATCGCTCGCAACGTACAACCGCTCTCGATCGAACCCGGCAAGTTCAACTACCGCCTCGTCCGCGGCGAGATCGACTTCGCCGACTACGGCACCGTCGAAGCTCACTGTCGACTTGCCGACGGCCCGGTAACGGTCGTGCCATACACGCTGCTGCCGCCAGCATGACGTTTGCGTTTGGCCTGTCGGAGCATCCGCTGGCCACGCACGCGGTTGGCGAGGTCATCGGTCAGGTCGTCGACGGCGGCGGTCATGCGCCCGATGTCGCGGTGTTGTTCGCGACGAGCCCCCATACCGGAGTGCTCGAAGACATGGTCGAGGCGGTCCAACATCTTGTGCAGCCGAAGATCCTTATAGGTACGACGGCGGTTTCAGTCCTCGGCGGGCCCCGCGAAGCCGAGGATGTTCCTGCGCTCTCGCTCTGGACCGCGACGATGGATGACGCGGAGGGGATTCGTATCAACGCCCAGCGATCGGGCGACGGCATCTCGCTCATCGGCTTTCCCACATCCACCGGGATCGAAGGCACGCTGCTACTGCTCGCCGATCCGTTCTCGTTCCCGGTCGATGGCTTCTTGCAGAGTCTCGCCATCAATCATCCGAACCTCACCGTCGTCGGCGGCCTGTCATCGGCGGCGCGAGGACCCGGCGGCAACCGACTCGTACTCGACAATGACATCTACACCGACGGTGCCGTCGCCATCTTGCTGCCGCCCGAATGTGCAGTCACGACGGTCGTGTCGCAGGGTTGTCGCCCGGTCGGCGAGCCGTTCGTCGTCACCGCAGTCGACGGCAATCACATTCTTGAGCTCGGCGGCCGTCCGACGGTCTCGCGCCTGCAGGACCTCGTGAACGACCTCGACGAGGAAGCCCGCATGCTCTTGCAGTCGGGTCTCCACATCGGTGTGGTCCGCGACGAAAGCAAGCTCGACTACACCCGTGGTGATTTTCTCATTCGCGGTGTGCTCGGCATCGACCGCGAACGCGGTTCGATGGCCATTGGTGACGTGGTCGACATCGGAACGATCGTTCAGTTCCAAGTACGCGATGCCGCCAGCGCTCACGAAGATCTCCACGAGTTGTTGTGGGGGGCAGCAGCCGACGCCGCACTCGTGTTCACCTGCAACGGCCGCGGCGCCCACCTGTTCGAAGACGCCAACCACGACGCCGAGGCCGTCAGCGAAGCACTGGCCGGCGCGCCAATCGCCGGCATGTTCTGCGCCGGCGAAATCGGCCCCGTCGCCGGCGAAAGTTTCGTCCACGGCTTCACCGCCTCCGTCGTGCTCTTTCACTGATATCGCCTCCGGCTCATACGTTCACGCAGCCCCGACACTGATACCGCCTTGCGACGCAGGACGAGCAGTGTCACCGCGCGAGCGTTTCGGAAGCGAGCGCCAGCGATGCGAACGAAGCGAACGAGACGACCGTGCCGGCGCCGGCCGGGTGCACGGCAAAGCAAGCCACCAAAGCGCCAAATCGTCCACGGCATGGATTCGGTCAGCCGTTAGGGTGGCTGCGCGGGTCTAGAGCGCCTGCACAGAGCCGCCTCGGACAGTCCGAGGTACCAGTGTGAACGGAGTCCGAATGTCCCCCGCCTCAGCGTCAGACGCAGCACCCGATCCCGCGCTTGACCGACTCGGTATCAACGTGATCCGCGGCTTGTCGATGGACGCTCCCCACGCCGCGAAGTCGGGGCACCAGGGAACGGCGATGGCGCTCGCTCCCCTTGCCCACGTTCTCTACACCCGGGTCATGAACTACGACGCAGCGAACCCCGATTGGGCTGACCGCGATCGCTTCATCTTGAGCTGCGGGCACGCATCGATCCTGCAGTACTCGTTGCTTCACCTAACCGGTTTCGGCCTCACCCTTGACGACCTCCGCGAGTTCCGGCAATGGGGCAGCGCGACACCAGGTCATCCCGAGGTCGGCCACACGGCGGGTGTTGAAGTCACGACTGGCCCGCTCGGGCAAGGCTTCGCAAACGGTGTCGGCATGGGACTCGCCGAGGCTCGACTCCGCGCCGAGTTCGGCAGCGACGTCGCCGACCACTACACGTTCGTTCTCTGCAGCGATGGCGACCTCGCCGAAGGCGTCAGTCATGAAGCGGCATCGATGGCCGGTCACCTCGGACTCGGGCGTCTCATTTACGTCTACGACCTCAACCACATCTCGATCGACGGCAACACCGACCTTTGGCTGTCCGACGACCCGGTCGGCCGCTTCGAATCGTACCAGTGGCACGTCGAAGACCTCGGCGAGGTCGCTGACGACCTCGACGCACTCGAAGCCGGTCTCCGTCGAGCCATGGCCGTCACCGACAAGCCATCGCTGCTTGTGCTCCGCAGTCACATCGGCGCCCCCTCCCCGGACCTCACCGACGACCACGCCGCGCACGGCTACGCGTTTAAGGATGACGAGATCGCCGCGACAAAGGCCGTGCTTGGCCTTCCCACCGACGAGTCGTTCTACGTTCCCGACAACGTCATCGAGTACTACCGCGCTGCTGGACGGCGAGGCGCAGCAAAGCGCGAAGCCTGGCAGGACCGCCTCGACGCAGCATCTATCGACAAGGACCGCTACGCGGCGTCCGTCGCCGGCACCGCTCTCGACGGTTGGCAAGATGCTCTGCCGAGCTGGGAGGTCGGCGAGTCAGTGGCAACCCGCAACGCGAGCAAGGCCTGCCTCGGGGCGCTCGCCCCCCTTGTGCCCGGACTCGTCAGCGGCGGAGCCGACCTCACCGGCAACACCGGCACGGCACTCCCCGACCCGACGCCGCTCACCAAGACCTCTCCAACGGGTAACCAGCTCTACTTCGGCGTGCGCGAGCACGGTATGGCGGCGGTTATGAATGGCGCCGCCCTGCACGGTGGCATCGTCCCCGTCGGCGGCACGTTCCTCGTCTTCAGTGACTACGCCCGACCAGCCGTGCGGTTGTCGGCGCTGTGTAACGCCAAGGTGATCTACTCGTTTACCCACGACTCTGTCGGCGTTGGCGAAGACGGTCCGACCCATCAGCCGGTCGAACACGTCGCCGCACTCCGATCGATTCCAGATCTGCGCGTCATTCGTCCCGCCGATGCCAACGAGACGGCTGCGGCTTGGCGGTTGGCGATCGCCGGCGACGGACCGACCGCGCTGATCCTGAGCCGCCAGAACCTTCCAGTTCTTGCCGGTACGGCCGCTGGGGCCGTCGACCATGGTGGCTACGTACTCGTCGACGCGGCGAACCCTGCGGTCACCCTCATGGGAGCGGGCAGTGAGGTGCAGTGGTGCGTGGCCGCCGCCGAGACTCTCGCCGCCGATGGCATCGCGGCGCGCGTCGTCAGCCTGCCGAGCTGGGACCTGTTCGCCGCGCAGTCATACGCTTACCGACAATCGGTTATCGACCCGTCGATTCCCTCGATTTCGATCGAAGCCGGGGTCACGATGGGGTGGCATCAGTGGGCCGACCACGCGATCGGCATCGACCGTTTCGGTGCCTCGGCACCCGGCGCAACCGTGATGACCGAACTCGGCATCTCAGCTGATGCCCTTGTCGCGAAGACCCGAGCGGTACTCGGCTAAATCGCACGCCTTCGCTGCACCGCCGCGACCGATACTTGATCAGTTTCTTTCCGTCCCGCCTTACCAACCCCATTGGAGAAATGCCATGAGTCGATTGCATGACCTCTACAACGAACAGGGCCAGAGCCCGTGGCTTGACAACCTGCGGCGTGGTTGGATCACCTCGGGCGAACTCGACCGCTGGGTCGAACGCGGGGTGCGCGGCCTGACCTCGAATCCAAGCATCTTCCAAAAGGCGATGTCGGACACCGACGCGTACGACACCGAATTGCGTTCGCTGGTCGATGGTGGCTCGTCGATCGTCGACTCGTACTGGTCGCTGGTGACAACCGACATCGAAGGTGCCCTCGCTGCGCTGCGCCCCGTTTACGACAGCAGCGATGGCGGCGACGGCTACGTCTCGGTCGAGGTCTCGCCAGAGCTCGCCCACGACACCGACGGCACCATCGCCGCGGCAAAAGAACTCGACGCCCGCATCGCGGAACCAAACCTCTACATCAAGATCCCGGGCACCGAAGCCGGCATCCCGGCAGTCGAAGCGGCGACCGCCGCCGGAATAAGCGTGAACGTCACCCTGTTGTTCTCCGTCGAACGCCATCAGGCCATCGCCGAGGCGTACCTAAGGGGACTAGAAGCACGTGAGGGCGACCTCTCCAACATTTCGAGCGTCGCATCGTTCTTCATCAGCCGCGTCGACACCGAGGTCGACCAAGCCCTCACCACGATCGGCACCGATGCCGCACTTGCGCTTCGAGGCCAGGCCGCAGTCGCCCAGGCCCAGCTGGCCTATGCGCTCTTTACCGATCAGTTCAGCGGTCCTCGATGGGACGCGCTCGCCGCTCGTGGTGCCCGACTGCAGCGGCCACTCTGGGCTTCAACCTCAACGAAGAACCCGGACTACCCCGACACGCTCTACGTCGACGAGCTCATCGGCCCCGACTCCGTCAATACGCTGCCAGACAACACCCTCGCCAGCTTCGAAGACCACGGCACCGTCGCTCGCACGATCGATGTCGACGTCGACGCCGCTCGCAAACTCCTTGACGACGTCGCGGAGATCGGCGTCGATATGCCAGCGATTGCGCGCAAGCTTGAGGACGCCGGCGTCGCCGGTTTCTCCAAGTCCTTCGACGAGCTCCTGGGCACCCTCGGCGATCGCGCGGAGAATCTCAAGCAATAACTCACCAGGCGATACAACGGCGACGGAGGTTGCCCGGGGCTCAGCGCCCCGCTATTTGAAAGTAAGGTTCGCACCACGATGACTGCGTCCTATGACCTTCCCTTGACCGATCTGCTCACCGAAGCAGGGCGACGGCGCGATGCCGCATTCGGCACCCGCATCACATACTCGCCGAAGGTCTTCATCCCGCTCACGATGTTGTGTCAGGACAAGTGCGGCTATTGCACCTTCGCCCAGCCCCCGGCGCGTCTCGATTCGCCCTACCTCGACCCGGACCAGGTGTTGGCCATCGCGCAGGCTGGCGCCGACGCGGGATGTCATGAAGCATTGTTCACCCTCGGTGAGCGCCCCGAGCTTCGGTACCCGGCGGCTCAGCAATGGCTGCGCGAGCACGGCTACGAGACCACGATCGACTACCTGGTCGCGATGGCCGAGATGGTCCGTGACAAAACCGGCCTGCTCCCTCACGCCAATGCCGGAGCGTTACACGACGACGAGTTGCTGGCGTTGCGCCGGGTGTCGCCGTCGCAGGGGATGATGATTGAGTCGCTGAACCCTGACCTCGAGTGCCACCGCGGCTCGCCTGACAAGACACCAGAGCGACGCCTTGCCACGCTTGAGGCCGCAGGACGACTGGCGATTCCATTTACGACCGGCATCCTCGTCGGCATCAGCGAGTCTCGCCAAGACCGTATCGACGCGCTTCAAGCCATTGCCGCGAGTCATGAGCGCCACGGCCACGTGCAAGAAGTCATCGTGCAGAACTTCCTGCCCAAGGACGGCACGGCCATGCACAAGGCCCCGCCGTGTCCGCCCGACGTTTACCTCGAAGCGATCGCCCTGGCCCGCCTCATCCTCCCAGACTCGATTCATCTCCAGGCTCCACCGAATCTCAGCGACGACTTCGGTCCACTGATCGACGCGGGCATCGATGACTGGGGCGGGGTCTCCCCGGTCACTGCCGACCATGTGAACCCCGAACGGCCCTGGCCCGCCCTCGACCGGCTGCGCGAGATCACCGAAGCGGCCGGGTTCGAACTCGCACCTCGTCTGACGATCTATCCCGAGTTTGCGCTCGACCCCGCCCAGTGGCTCGACGACGAGATGCACTTCCCGGTGCTCGACCGCAGCGATGCTGAGAGCTTGGGTCGAGATCACGATGGGGGCTGGTACTCGGGCGCCAATGCCGAACCCCCGACGCTGATCGAGACACCGCGGCCACCGGCCCCAGAAGTTCGTGGCGCAGTCGCCGAAGTGCTTGCTGGCGTCGCCGACGGTCAGGAAGTCGGCATCGACGAAATCGTCACCCTGTTCTCGGCCCGCGGCCGCGAGGTTATGGCCGTCGCCGAAGTCGCCGACGACCTGCGGCGCCAGGTAAACGGCGACGACGTCACGTTTGTCGCGAACCGCAACATCAATTACACGAACGTCTGCACCTTCAAATGCCGCTTCTGCGGTTTCTCCAAAGGCCCACTGTCGCTATCGCTGCGAGGCGACCCCTATCTGCTGACGCTCGAAGACATCGCGGATCGCACCGCCGAGGCCTACAACATGGGTGCGACCGAGGTCTGCCTGCAAGGCGGCATCCACCCCGACTTCGACGGCGACTACTACATCGACGTCACCCGTGCCGTGAAAGAAGCCGCGCCAAATATCCACGTGCATGGTTTCACCGCCCTTGAGGTCACCGAAGGGGCGAAGCGTCTCGATGAGCCGCTCGACAAATACTTGCAGCGCCTCATGGACGTCGGTCTCAAGACACTGCCGGGAACGGCTGCGGAGATTCTCGACGACGAGATGCGCGAGATCCTCTGCCCCGACAAGATCGATACCGACGAGTGGCTCGACGCTCACCGGACCGCGCACGCCGTTGGCCTCCGCTCCAACGTCACCATCATGTTCGGCGCCGTCGAACAGCCCATCCACTGGGCTCGCCACCTCATCCGCACCCGCGACCTCCAGAAAGAGACGGGTGGCTTCACCGAGTTTGTGCCGCTGCCGTTCGTCCACATGGCCACGCCGCTCTACATCCGCAAGCGGGCCCGCCGTGGGCCGACATTCCGCGAAGCGATCTTGCTGCATTCGATCGGCCGTATTGCGTACCACGGGTGGATCCCGAACATCCAAGCATCATGGGTCAAGATGGGCTTCGGCGCCGTCGCTCAGCTGCTCCAGGCGGGCTGCAATGACCTCGGCGGGACGCTCATCAACGAGAACATCTCGCGGGCCGCCGGCGCCGAACACGGTCAGGGTGTGACCGCTGACGACTTCGCCCAGTTTGTCGAGCCCCTCGGCCGGAATCTCGTACAACGCAGCACACTCTACGAACCGGTCACCGATGCTCGGCCCGATGCTGAACTCCTTCGCCGAAAGACCCGCCTCCGGGTAACGGCCGAGGTATGAAAGGCGCGCCGCGCTACCGGTCCGGCGACGCCGAGATAGATCAGAAGCTCGAAGAAATCGCGGACCTTGCCGCGGACGCCGACGACGCCGATCTCATCTTCGAGATGCTCGTGTCAGCGGTGCGCTTGGGCCGCGAGCGGTACGACCGAGGCAGCCTCAAGCTGATCAACGGCGCGCTCAAAGAGCTTCGGTACTCGCTGGCCGTTTTCAGCCCGTACGCGGGCACCCGCAAGGTGTCGATCTTCGGTTCGGCCCGCACCAAACGCGACGATGCCGAGTACATCGCAGCCGAACGGTTCGGGGCCGCTATCGCCGAGCGCGACTGGATGGTCATCACCGGCGCCGGCCCTGGGATCATGGCCGCCGGAATTGAAGGAGCGGGCCCCGAGAACAGCTTCGGTGTCGGCATCGTACTGCCCTTCGAGACCTCGGCCGCCGAAGTCATCGCCAATGACCCGAAGCTCATCAACTTCCGTTACTTCTTCACCCGCAAAGTCACGTTCGTGCGCGAGTCCGACGGCTACGTGCTGTTGCCGGGCGGTTTCGGCACGATGGACGAGGGTTTTGAGCTTCTCACCCTGTTGCAGACGGGCAAGACCTACCTGTCGCCCGTCGTCCTGCTCGACGCTCCCGGCGGCGACTACTGGCCGTCCTGGCTCGAGTTCGTGCAGAAGCAGCTCCAGACCGACGGCCTCATCTCGCCGAACGACCTCTCGCTGATTCGGATGACCGACGATGTCGACGAAGCAGTGGAAGAGATCTGCCACTTCTACCGCCGCTATCACAGCATGCGGTTCGTCGGACGCCGTCTCGTCTTGCGGCTCAACTCAGCACTATCAGATGCCGACCTCGCTCGCCTCAGCACTGACTACGCCGACATCATGCGCGGCGAAATCGCTGCCGTCGAGGCCAGCCCTGGTGAAATCGAGGATCACGACGTGCCCGACCTCCCCCGCATCGCGTTTGAGTTCGACCGTCACGGGTACGGCCGGCTGCGGCAGATGATCAACGAGATCAACGACGCCACCTGACCAAAGCCCCGGCCGCTACCCAACCGCTACCCAACCGCGCTGTCAGTCGAACAACGGGGCGGTCAGTCATACAAGGGCGCAGCTGAACCGGAGGCGTCTGACGACAGGATCATCCGAGCCTTCTCGATCGACCGCCGGGCCCGATTGAGCCGCTTCTCGTCGATCGGCAGTTCGGTGCCACCGGCATCGATCGAGTCTTGGAGCCTCGCTATAGCAAGATCGGTGAGCTCCTCAGTGATCGCTTCGAGGCGCCGGCAAATGTCGTCGAATTCGTTGGCCACAGAAGCAAGTCTGGCCGACGGGACCGACACTCAGCACGCATTATCTCCCATAGTGAGGAACGAGATGCAACCAACGTTGTCGGTGAGCACAATGTTCTCGCTGTTCCCAAATGGAAGCCGCTGCACTATTCTGCCAAGCAATGGCACGATATGCAGAATTGGGCTGGTGGGTCGACTCCCGAAGCACATTGCTCGATGATCTCCTTAGAGACTGGAGCAGTGCCGCTACAAGCGACGACCGAGAAACACTCGAACCCCTCGAACGTCATCTCAAGGATCTCGTACTTGACGATGTCGAAATTACCAAATCAGACGATGACCATCCGCTGATCTACGCCCAGCGTCTTCGCGCGGGCAGCGACGCCCCGACGGTGCTCGTGGTTGGAACCACCGATGTCGACGATCTCGTCGGCTTCGATCCCCAACGCGATGCCCCACGGGTCGACGACGAAGGTGTGATCGGTCCGGGCGTCGCCAGCCGATTCGGCTCGTTCTTGGCCCACATCGAGGGCTTCGTCGGCCTCTCCCGAGATCACGACGGGCAGCCGCCAACGAACCTCAAAATTCTCGGCCTGAGCTCAGGAGCGATCGCGACATCGACGCTCAGTTCCGCGCTTGACACGATCGACACCGACGATGTCGATGTCATCATCGCATCGCAGGCCGTCGCCTGGGATCTCGAAGCACCCACGATCACGCTCGGATCACGTGGCCACCTCGTCGCCGAGATCACCATTTCGTCGGGCAACGATCTCGACCTTGCAACGTTCGCCGGAGCCACGCGCAATCCGCTCTTCAGCTTGCTCGATGTGCTGCAGGACCTTCGAAACGATTCTGGGCGCATCATGCTGCCGGGCTTCTACCATCGAGCGAAGCCGCCCACCGACGAGGAACGAACCGTGCTGTCACGCGGCGATTTCAACGCATCGGCATGGCTGCGAGGAACCGGTGCCGTTGAGCTGACGGGTGGACCGCCAGCTCTTGAACGCACCAGTCTGTGGCCGACGCTCGACATCATCGATGTCCGGGCCGGCGCCGGGGCCCGGGTCGGCGAAATGACCATTCCCGGATCGGCCACCGCCACCGTTGCCATTCAACTGGTCGTCGATCAAGATCCGATCGAGGTCGAAGCCTCCCTGCGGAACTGGCTCACCACCCACTGCCACGAAGACCTCACCGCGTCGGTCACCCGGGTGTCGATGGCCAGCCCGTTCCGCGTTGCCCGCGATACCGCCTGGGTCGTCGGCCAGGCTCGAGCGCTCAAGCGGGTTCTCGGAAGTGCTCCCCTCCCCGTCGTCAGTGGCGGCTCACCGGGCGTCGGAGCCCTCTCTGACCTCATTGGAGCTCCGCTGCTGTTCTCCGGGCTCGCAAGCCCCGCAAACCGCATCAGCACCGGCAGCGAGCGTCTGACGCACCAACGACTGCGCACCGGCATCAACCTGTCGGCCGAGATGTTCGATCAGTTCCGCAAACGGGGTCGCGGAACCCGAACCAGCCAGATCGCGCAAGGCGCCTAAGTCTGTCGTCCTCTCGCCGAACCAGCTTCGCCTCAGGAGTCACAACATAACTCTCAATGCTTGATTCAACCGGGCAAACCTTCGAGCGCGGAACCCACCAATGGGTGTCGTTTCACGACGTCGACGGCACGACGTGGATGTTCGACCTCACGTTCTTGACGAGCAACTGGACCTGCATCTACGGCCAAGGTTGTCAAGGAACCGTGGCCGACCCCGCGGTTGGGGCCGTCCAAGGCTGCTGCTCGCACGGCGCCTACATGATCGACAACGACGACATGGACCACGTCCTCGAACAGGCCGGCCGGCTGACCGCCGAGCAATGGCAGCACCGCACCGACGTCTCGACCAAAGACGACATCTTCGTGATCGACGAAGAGGGCGACTCGATGACCCGCCGCGTTGACGGGGCCTGCATCTTCCTCAACCGCCCCGAGTGGAACACCGGCGCGGGTTGTGCCTTGCATTACGGCGCCGTGGCGAACGACGAGATTCCGCTCACGTGGAAGCCGTCGGCATGCTGGCAGCTACCGTTCCGACTCGAAGAGCTGCTCGATTCGGCCAACAACTCGACGTTCATCGTGCGCCCTTGGTATCGCGGCGATTGGGGCGAGGGCGGCTACGAATTCCCGTGGTGGTGTACCGATGACCCCGCACCCCTCATCGGCGAAACCGCCGTGTATCGCTCGTTGCGCGACGAACTAATAGCTCTGGTTGGCAACGAGCCGTACAACCGGCTCGCGACCTACATCGAGACAAACTTCACGCCCGCTAGCCAGACCACTCGACCGGATGCGTCCGTGCCGGTTGCGGCACCACGCCGCCGACCTAGCTCGGAAAAAGATCCTCCGCGCTCGTAGCGCCGCCTTCGACCGCGACCGGTGTCGTGCGATATTCGCACCACGGTTTTGCTCCCGCCCGAACAAGCGCACATTCCTCGCCGGGCAACGCTCCACACTCGTCGCAGGGGTCATCGCTCGACGATCCAAATTCATCAAACTCCGTCGATGAGCGCTTGAAAGCGCGAGCCTCTTCGTAACGACGATGGCGTCCCTTTTTCACGGGCGGCACACTCCAGTCGAATAAGTCCGTGTGGCCGACCAGCTTAACTGACCGACCCGGTGAGCGGGCCGCGGCTACCCGCCACTATCCCTACTCGCTAATAATCACTATTTGACCCTAGGGCACTGCTCCTACGGTTGCGTACATCTGCCCCACAATCGGTTCAGGAATCGGCATTTGCGCCATCTTCGGGAACGATAAACGGCCGTCCAGACCGTTCTTCGAGCGCAAGTCGACCGTTGCCATCGAAGGCGATCGCCACGTTGCCATCGACGAGACGCGAAATCGGTTCACCGACCAGACGCTGGCGCCAGCCGCTACCGAGGCGAGCATCGTCGCCACCCCGCAGCAGCTCTTCGATATCGCTGCGGCTACCGATGAGGGCGGGGTCGATGTTCCGATCGCTCGCGAACTGGGCAAGCCAGGCGGCAACGAGCGTGACCGCTGGCCGCATGTCACGATCGGTCTCACGACTGCGCGTCGGTGCGGGCACCGGAAGCTCGACGTCGCGGGCCGCCGCAAGCGCCGCCACGATCTCGGAGCGGTCGTCGGCTTTGAGGTGCCGTTCATCGAGACCGCGAATTCGGTGGAATCCGTCTTCGTTCTTCGGCGGTCGCTGGGCCATCGCTACAACGGCCAGGTCCGACAAGATGTACCGAGGTGGCTGGTCCAGCTTCATCGCTCGGCGTTCCCGCCAGGCGGCGATAGCCCATGCCGCGTTCTGCGCGCTCCCGCGCAGCGATCGGGCCTCTTTGATCCGGCGCCATGCGCCATCAGGATCACGGATGACGGTGCTTCGGGCCCGCACAAGCTCGCACTCGTCTTCGGCCCACTGCAGCCGATTCTTTTCGACCAAGCGCCCACGCAGCGAGTCGGCGATCTCCAGAAGATGTTCGACGTCGCCCGCCGCGTACGCCAGTTGTCGATCTTCCAACGGTCGCTGCAGCCAATCGGTCAGCCGGTCGCCCTTCGGCAACCGGATGCCCAGAAGCTGATCGTGTAGCGATGCAAGCGAGGGCGAACGCATGCCAACGAACCCCGCGGCGACTTGGGTGTCGAACAGGACCGTCGGAATCGTGCCGCAGGCCCGCTCGAGCACTTCGAGATCTTGACTCGATGCATGCATCACGGCGACCGCTTCGGAACGAAGCACGGCTTCGAGCGGAGCGATGTCGACCGCGAGCGGGTCGATGAGCGCCAAACCGCCAGGCCAGGCGATCTGCACGAGGGCGAGACGCGGGTAGTAGGTGCGCTCCCGATGGAACTCAGTATCGACTGCGTAGTAGTCGTGTTCCAACAAAGTCGCCACCAGCTCTTCAACTTCAGCTGGCTTGGTCAGGAGCGGATAATCGGTCATGCGCCTCGTTCGGTCAGTCTTCCCGATGCGATCCACGCTTTCGTACCGCCGGCCACATTGACCGTGACGAGGCCACGATCAGCCAAAAACTGTGCGGCCTGCATGCTGCGGCCACCCGCGGCGCACACGATTGGTAGCGACTCGGCGGTCGGCACCTCGTCGACGCGCTCGACAAGCTCGGTCAGTGGAATGTGGACGACGCCGGGAATGTGCGCCTCCTGCCACTCGTCGAGCTCGCGCACATCGAGGACCGGAGATCCTTCTGAGCGCAACGCGTCGAGAGCGTCAATATCAATTTCTGGTATTTCGTTATCCATAATCTCTATTCTTGCTCCGGATGGACTGAAACGAGCAACTTGAGTCAGCCGCCGTAATTCATGCGGGTGTCCTCCATGCGAAGCACGTCTGTTTCTTCATCGGCCTGAAAGTCGGCGTCGACAACTTCACCGACAAAAAACGTGTGATTTCCGAATGTGAGCCGGTCGCGGACCTCACAGTCGAGAAACGAGACGGCCTGGTCAAGAATCGGTGCACCGGTAACGCCGAGGTGGAACGGGAAGCCGTTCATCGTCGAAGCGGCGGCATCGACCTCGACGGGTTTGGTGAATTTGCGGATGATGGCGCGGTCATCGCGAGCGACGGTGCAGAGGGTGAACACGCCGCTCGTATCGATGAGTCGGTGGGTAAGCGCGGTGTCTTCGACTCCGATGCCGATCAGCTTCGGAGCGAAAGAGAGCTGGGTTGCCCAGTTGAGGGCCATCCCATTGAGCTCGTCACCCGCGGCGGACCCAACGATGTAGAGCCCGTAGGGAAGCGACCAAAGTACCCGGCGGCGCAGCCGGTCGTAGGCGTCCTGGTCTTCGGCGTTCTGGACCCGCTCTGGGAACGGTCCGATGGCACCTTCCTGCGCAGCCATACCAAGCTCCTATCCGTTGAGATCGGCCGGGGGCCAGCTCGGGTCGAGCTGCTGAAGAAAATGCCCACATCGAACCGCTTCATCATCTTCGTGAATCATCGCGGCGGTTCTCGACAGACCCGCGAGGGCCCGGAGAAGGCCCCGGTTCGACTCGTGCTGCCATCGAACAAAACCAGAGCCGCGCCAGCCGTTCTGGCGGAGCGCATCGAGGCCCCGGTGGTAGCCAACGCGGTAGGCCGCGTACGACTCGATGTGGTCTCGGCCCAGGTCACCCAGGCGGGCCCATCCGTCGAGGAAACGCGGCCAGCGCGCCACAACATCGGCAACCGCAGCTCGGCGTTGCTCGCTCGGGAGGCCAAGTGCTTCGTCAAGGGCGGCGAGGGCCGCGGCCTCGAAGGGCGGAAGAATTGTTTCCGGCGGACCGCTGGCGGTGAGATTTACTGGTGCGTCTGACACCGTGGCGATACTAGCCCTCTGGACTTTGCCGGGCCCCTCAGCGTTAGCGTTCCGGGGGTACCGAACAGCGTTTCATCCCCCGGTTACCTGAAGTGGGCTACTCCAGCCCGTCTTCTTCCGTGGCCTGCGGTGCCGCTCGGTCACTACGCAGTCAATTCAAACGAGCCCGGAGCTGCTGGGCGCGCGAGAGAAGCGCGACCCGATCGTCGGCCGCCGAGCCATCGGCCATCTGTTCTAGTTCCGCCGCAGCCTCGGAGTATCGGCTTCGAGCCGCAAGGGCCACCGCCAACGCGTTGCGGTCCGACAGCGCCATACCGGGCAGGCAGGCGCGCAGGTCGAGCACGCGACGAAGCGGATCGATCGCCGACCGCTGGAGGTAGATCGCTTTGAGATTGTTCAACATCCGGGCGACAATCTCGACGTTTGGAACCGGGGCGAGAAAGCTGGTGTCCCATGCCAGACGGCCGCCGACGATCGAGCGGAACAGGTGATGGCACGCATCGACCGATAGCGGCTCGGGCCCAGAGAATGGATCGGCGAAGAGCTCGCCGTCGTGGTCGAGGCGCAACAGGAAATGGCCGGGCATGCCAACGCCGCCGAGGGTTAGATCGTTCCGCCGTCCAACTTCGATCGCGACGACGGCAAGGGTGATGGGTATGCCCAGGCGTCGATCGATCACGTGAGGCAGGAGAGAATTCGCCGGATCGTAGTAGTCGTCTTGATTGCCGCGAAAGCCAAAGCTCGTCACCAGCTCGCGAACGAGACCTTCCGCGTCGGTAGCGATCGTTTCGACGGCGAGGGCGTCGATTCGGCGGATGGTCGACCCCGCAGTGATGTCGTCGTCGAGGTACTGCGCGATCAGGTCGGCGGCAATATCGAGCGGTAGCGCGTCGCCATCGAGGTCGATCGCCTCGCGCAGCTGTGCGAGTGCGTCCATGCTGCGAAGCTACCGGCTGCCGAGACCGGTCGTCGCGAGCGTCGTTGCGCCATCGTGACCCTCGCTCGACCCCACCCGGTCAGAGAACGGCGACTACCGTCAAGGCGTGGCGAAACAATGGCCGTACCTCGAAAGCGACGTTCCCCTGGCTTTCGCTCATCGAGGTGGCGCCCTCGAGGCCCCCGAGAACACCATGGCTGCGTTCCAGCGCGCCGTGGACCTTGGCTTCAGCTACCTGGAGACCGACGTGCGCGCGAGTACCGACGGACAAGCGGTCGTGTTCCACGACCCGGGTCTCGATCGCTTGACCGATCACGATGGCGTCATCGAGAACCTGTCGTGGTCCGAGATCCAAAAGATACGCGTCTCGGGCGAACCAATTCCGTCACTCGACGAACTGCTGTCGTCTTTCCCCAACGTTCGCCTGAACATCGATCCGAAGTCGGATCGAGCCGTCGGCCCTCTCATCGAGGCGGTCCAGCGCCACGCGGCGATCGACCGAGTTTGTATTGGGTCGTTCCGCGAGCACCGCATCGCGTCGTGTCGAGAGGCGCTCGGACCGAACCTCTGCACCTCGATGGGTCCGTTCGAGATGGTCCGGCTCTGGCTGACGTCGTGGGGCGTGCCGACCGGGCCTTTCCAGGCCGCATGTGCCCAACTGCCGCCGACGTTGAGTTTCCTCCCCATCGTCACCGAGCGGTTGGTCGACGCGGCGCGCGTGAAAGGAATCGACGTGCACGTTTGGACGATCGACGACGCGAGCGAGATGAATGAGCTGCTCGACATCGGCGTGCGGGGAGTCATGACCGATCGCCCGTCGGTGCTTCGCGACGTGATGATGCAGCGCGGCTACTGGACGTAAAGGGCCCAGCCAGTCGGCGCTTTGCGTCGGGTGGGACCGGCGCCCTCCCCCGAAAAGCACGATGACCCCGAGTCACCTTGTAACCGCAGCTACTTGGATCCTCGGGGTCGTCCCGTGTGAATCATGGCTACACATTGCAGCTCCGCAGAACTACGCCGTCCACTTCCGGTACTGATCCGACCCCGAAGGGCTGAGTCCTTACCGAGAGCAACCGCTGTTGCCCGAAGGCTCCGGCGACTGGTCAGATTCGCCAAACTGTCTTTCCGTTCCGCCGGGGAGAGTTTTGGACTCGGTCTCGGTTGCCCGATTCTTTGTCTGCGACCCTCGCCGTTGGGCGTTCCAACTGCCTGGTGACTCCACCTTGCCAGGCCCATCGCTCGAAGGTCAAGGGCGTTCGGCAAATCCCCAGGCTTATCCCCTTTCAAGCCACCATTTCCCCAGCATCAGACAAGTTTTGAACAGGCTTATGCACAGACTTACCCGGGAAGTCAGCCGATTGGACTAGTCGAACTTGGGCGATTGCCGGTTGCGTTTGACCTCGCCGCGGCGCCGTTTCGCGTCGAGGCGGCGCGCCTTCGCCCGGCGACTTGGCCGCGTCGGTCGACGCGGGGTCGGCCGCACGAGCGACTCGTTGAGTCGATCTCGAAGTCGGTCCCGAGCAATGCGGCGATTCTGGAGCTGGGACCGCTCGTCCGATGCCTCGACCCGCACCACGGGTGGGAGTTTCTCGAGCATGCGGGCCCGCAGCCGGTCGTCGAGTGCTCGGCTGGTTTCAATGTTGAACCGCAGCGTCGCCTTTGTCGCGGAACGGTTTGCATGCTGACCGCCAGGCCCGCCAGACGCGACGAACGACCATTCGAGTTCATCGGCCGGAATCACCAGGCCGGGCCGCACATGCAGGTCGTCGCTCACCATCACGACAGTACCCACTTCGGTTCATGCCCCACGATGCGAGCCGTCGGCCACCAACCGCTTGGGCCGTTTTAGAGTGACTGCACACTCTGACCCGTCGTGAAGAAACCGACGGCCAAGCCGAATCGAAAGACTCACATGACCACTGTCGCCTCCGTTCACTTCCCCAGCTTCCGAGCTGGACTTCCGTCGATGGCGGGCCGGACGGTGGTCATCACCGGCACGACCTCGGGCACCGGACGCGCCGCGGCAACGACGCTCGCTGACCTTGGCGCAAAGGTCCTCGTCCTCAACCGAGCCTCGACTCGGGCGACCGACAGCTTCGCCGAACTGACGGCTGCATTTCCCGACACCGAACTCCACAATGTCGAATGCGACTTGCAGTCGTTCGAGTCGACGGCGGCCGCCGCCGCAATCGTGCGCGAGTTGTGCCCCGAGGGTGTGCACGTCGTGTGCAACAACGCGGGCGTTATGGCGCTCGGCGACGTCGCAACCGTCGATGGTTTCGACATTCAGATGCAGACCAACCACCTCTCGCACTTTCTTCTCACCAAGGAGCTGCTACCGCTACTCCACCACGCAGCCGAAACCGGCGACGCTCGAATTGTGAACCACTCGAGCGTGGCGAGACTCAGCCCAAGCAAGACCCTCCAGGCCAAGTTCCTCGAGCAGAAGGGTGGCGACCTCGGCGGTGACGGCACCTCGATCCAGAACTTGATGTTCCGCGGCCCGCGCTGGCTGCGGTACAACCAATCCAAGCTGGCCAACGCCGCCTTTACCGCTGCCCTCCACCACCGGCTCAGTGCCAGCAACTCATCGATCAAGGCGCTGGTTGCCCACCCCGGTCTGGCAAACACCCACCTGCAAAAGACCTCCGTGAAAGAAGGCGGTATGGGCAGCCTCTTCACCAACGCCATGATGCGGTTCAGCCAGAGCGCCGAAGACGGCTCGATGGGAATTCTGAGCTGCATGTGTCTTCCGGACGCAACGTCGGGCCAGTTTTACGGACCGGGTACCGGCTCGGCGGCGATCAAGGGCGAGGCGAAACCGTTCGCGCTCGAGTCTTTCTACGACAACGCCGCGACCCGTGACCTGCTCTGGACGAAAAGCGAAGCGGCAATCGGCGGCCCGTTTCCGATCTGACGGGACGCGGCGAGCCCTGACGGAACGCGGCGAGCCGCTCACAGGCCCCAGCTACTGTCAGAAACATGACGACGAGTACTGCCAAGCCGCCCGTGGTTCTTCTTCATGGACTCGGGGGATCGAGCGAGAGGACGTGGCGCGGCGAAGGTTGGTTCGATCTCCTCGGCGAAGCGGGCCGATCGGTCATCGGCATCGATTTGCTCGGCCACGGCACGGCCGACAAACCAACGGACCCGACGGCCTACGACCAACTTGAAGAGATTGCCCTCGCGTCGTTCCCGGACGAACCGGTCGACGCGATCGGCTTCTCGATGGGGGCTCGCGTGCTTCTCCATTTGGCTTCGGCCTACCCGGATCGCTTCCACCGACTCGTCACAGGAGGTGTCGCCGACCGGCTGCTGACACCTGACCCCGAACGCGGCCGAGCGATTCGCAACGCGGTCGCGGGTGAGGCCGCAGCCGATGATCCCGTCGCCACCTACTTCGGCAACCTCACCGACGCCGACGACATCGAACAAGACGCGCTGGTCGCGTTCCTCGATTCCCAGCGACCCTCGATCACTATCGAGACACTTGCCACGATCACCTGTAAGACCTTGATCGTTGTTGGCGATCAAGACTTCGCCGGCGACGCGGCGCCGCTCGCCGACGTCATTCCTGGAGCGACGTCATTGACACTTCCCGGCGTCGATCACTTCGGGACGCCAAAACAATTTTCGTTTATCGATGCCGCGCTCGACTTCATCGATGCTCGCCCATTTTGAGGACGCCGAACTCTCCTGCCGTTGGTGACGACCCATCGACCAGTGCGGGCACTACAGTCAGTAGCGTTGGTTAACCTTAGTGCCCCTGTGTAGGCAAGGGTGCGCCGTCGCCTCGCTGGAGCGTTAGAAATGGCAGCTTGGCGGCCAGTGCCGAAGTACGTCTTTGCGATGTCCCTCGGCGCCATCGAAGAACGAGGGCAGTGACGATGCAGACAACGAAGATTATGCAGGCGGTCAATGGTGACCGGGTGCAGGTAGAACATCCGCGGCTGGACTTGTCGAAGGCGATGACCAGTTTCACGACGGTGCAGTACGACGGGGTGGCCCATTCGGTCATCTCATCACCATCGACCGATGGCATGAACTTTGCGAACACGACAGCCGAGTTCTCGGTGAACGGTCTCACGGCCCGAATCGTCCAAGGCATGGATGATGTCGGCGTTGGAACCACGGCGATCCGCTATCAGGCGGTTCTTGAAGCCGATGCCGGTGCACTCTGGTTGCAGTCCTACGACTCCGCAGACCTCGCCGCAGAAGTGCTCGGTGCGCTCAATCCCGAGTCGACCGACCTCGGTATTCGCATCAATCCGACCGACTCGTGCCCCATCGTCGGTTCGATCACGATCGTCTTTGAGATCGCGGATCTCGGCATTCTCGACATCGTGCCGCTCACGAGCGATGTCACACTGCAGCTTCCCGACTGGGCCGGAACTCCTGTTGAACATGGCGAGCTGTTTGCGGGAAAGATGAGCCAATCGCTTCCGTACATCATCCATGTGTCGAAGAGCGCCCGGGCTTACGTGCTACCGTCCGAGACCACCGACATCGACAAGGTCGCCGAGCTCGCTGCCGAACTCAACATCACCTGGGTTCCATGAGTCTGCTCCTCAGCTCAATCGGCTGGGGTCTGTTTGCAGCGGGCGCAATCACCCATGCCGTTCACGCCACTCGGCTGAGCGAGCTACTCGGCCTCCACTTCGCTCGGGCGGCAACACTCGCGCCTGCGCTCATTGCGGTGGAGGCGGTGATAGCCATCGGTTTGCCGATCGCATTCTTTGCCGGGGCCACCCTTCTTGTCGCCATCGTCTCCGCCATTGCGTTTGTCGTCGCCGCGGCCTTCACCGTCTGGGTCACGCGCCTGCTGATCACCGACTCTGAGCTGCCGTGTGCTTGTTCGTTCTCGTCGGCCCCGACAACATCGTGGTCGGTGCTGCGATCTGCCGGCTGCCTGCTCGCCGCGTTGTTCCCGCTTGCGAACTCGGTGTCGGTGAGCCAAGACATCGCCACGCTGCTGACCGGCGCAGCCATCGCGCTCGCGGTGTTCGTTTTGCCCGATGCCCTCAGCTGGCCCGCCCACGCCAAGTACTTCGCCGATTCAGTGCAAGACGGCGCAGGCGCGACGGTCCCCGTCACCATGACCCCGAGTCAACCCCCGGCCGGCATCCGATGACGCTCGTGCTCGGCCTGAGCCTGCTCGGTGTTCTTGTTGCGCTCGCCTATCTGTTCAACCATGCGCTCGCTCGCATCGCCTTCACCGAGATGGCGTTAACCAACGGGCTCCCGACGGCGACGTCTGAGGCAGCCCCCGCAACGGCAAGTGGCCACAGCTTCCAGCCCGACATCGCCGCCGAGCGGTTGCCGGCAACTGCGGTAAGCGTCTTCGCCCACGCATCGTGCGCCACATGCATTCGCCTGGTCGACGAGCTTGCCTCCGCCGACGTCACCATCGACACGCCACTGCATGTTTACTTCGACACGATTCGGCCGCCCGTGCAACGCGGTTCGGCGATCGAACATGACCAACAACACGAACTCGTCGACGAGCTCAGCATTCCCGCCACCCCCTATGCGGTGGTTACCGTCAATGGCTCGGTCGAGGCCCATGGCACCGTCCCGACCCCTCAACGGCTGCAGAGCCTGATCGTTCTTGCCGGGCTGAACGATCGGCTACCGATGCGCCTCCTCAGCGCAGCGACCGACGAAATGTCGTCGGCGGCCCGAACGGTGCCACAGACATGACGTTCGCGCTCGCCGGAATCATCGTTTTAGCACTGTGTACGATCGCCCTTGGTTTGCTGGCCTACAACCTGTTCTCGCGCCTCCACGAGCTCGAGAAGGCGGTGGCCGGCGGCCTGCGCACACCATCGCGACTTCTCACCCGCGAAGAATTCTCCCGCCGTTTCACGATCGCCCACCGACGCGCCGAATTTGCGATACAGATCGGCACCGGCGTCGTCCTGTTCATGGACACCGACAGCGGCACAAGCGACGCGCTGCTCGAAACGCTGCAGCAAATGCCGCAACGCCGGGGCTTTACGCTGGCGTATCGCGACGAAGCACCCGTCGTACCCGACGGCGTGACTGTGCTCGCGGGGCTCGGCAACCAATTCGACACCCTTGGAATACCCATCACACCGTTCTGCTTCGTGGTTGATAACGAGGCTATTATCGAGCATCGTCCAGTCGGCAGCCCTGCCGCCCTGGACTCTTTGCTCCTGGAGGTCACCTGACCAATGCGTTTCAACGACTTGGTACATGCCCAAGCACGCCCTGAAGGGGCGATCAAAGTCACGCGAGAGGCGATCGACACCGACCGTCGCTCTACCGAGATGCCGGAAAACGATCTCCGGAACGCCGGTTTCGTTCGTGGCCTTTTCGATCGGAAGAAGCAGCGCGTCGCTCGCACGTCACGGCGTGGGTTCCTGAAGGGCTCCGTCGTCGCCGCTGGTGCATCTGTCGCCGCAGCGGCATCGAAACTTCCGGGTAGTCCGGCCAAGGTCGCAGAAGCCCAAGGCGGCGTCGTCGGCAGCTATGGCTATCGCATCTGGACTGGCCAATGCCCGTCCTTCGCCAGTGAGCACAACTGCGAACCGGGTTGCGGCTCAACGCCGGTCTGCACCGCGTGCTGCACCGCCAATGGTTACTTCCGCAATGACGAAGCGGCCGGCTATCGCCTCTTCCCCGGCATCTGCAGCTACGGCGGTGGCGAAGCCGTCGACGGCTGGTTGTGGTCCTACCAGGGGCAGTGCGGCGGTTGTTCGTCGATTCTGTACCGGTGCCACGACGGCTACGTTCGCCGCTCCGACGGTCTGTGGATGCCGTCGATCTGTCGCGCGGTTGTCCAGTGCGGTGGTGCCCCCGATCTCTCCGCCCCCGACTTCAACCCGGTTCCGACCACCCCACCGATCGCAGTCGGGCCAACGGCGACGCCGCTGCCTTCCCAGGTCTCGTGCCCTCCCGGCTACACCGTCGTCAACACGGGTCAGGGTTACATCTGCCAGGCCAACGCAGTTGGCGCCACGCCAACGCCGATCTCGGTCGGTGGCGGCCCACCGGCACCAACCCAGCAGCAATGCCCTGACGGCTACAGCCTCCAGAACACGGCCTTCGGGACGCTGTGTGTTCAGTCCATTCCCCAGCCCGTCGGTGGCGTGCCGACGACGCCACCCGTTGCCCCCTCACCGACGCCGACGGCGCCCTTCAACGGCGTGTTTTATATCTCGGGTTCGCTCGAATCAGCGATCGACAACGGCGGAAGCGTCACGATCAAGGGTTGGGTCAAGGGCCCGACCGCCGACCCGATCGAAATGCGAATCAAACTCGACGACTCGCCCGCCTACGTTGCGCTCGCTAATGGTTATCGTCCCGACGTCGGGCAGACCATTCCGAACGCTGGTCTCTACCACGGGTTCGAAGCGACCATCAACGGCGTCGCGCCCGGAACCCGTCAGTTCTGCGTGTACGGCGTAAATGGTTCGGTTGAGCTGCAGCTCAGCTGTGTGGTCGTCAATGTTGCCCCGACCGCGTCACCCACCCCGTTGCCGCCGACGTCGACTCCGGTCCCGACAACCACCCCACAGCCAACATCGACCCCCGTCGCCGTGCCAACCCCCACCGCAACCGTTGTGCCGCCGCCAAATGCCGGGCCAAACGTCGCCCTGCCGCCCGCGGCGAGCCCATCGCCAAATCGGCCGATCGGTTCGGTTGAGGTCATCCGCGCCAACACGAGCGGCGGTGGCGCCTTTGTCTCCGGTTGGGCCGGCGATGCCGACACCGGATTGTCGACCATCGTTGTTGTCTCCGTCGACAACGTCGACGTCATTCGCCACCATGTATCGCTTTCTCGGCCCGACGTTGCCGCCGCCATGCCACAGCTCGGCGGCAATACGGGGTATGCCCTCAACGTGCCGTTCATCACGAGCGGTACCCACACGATCTGTGTCAGCCTCGTCGATCGCATCGACGGAACCCGTCACCTTTCGGGCTGCCGAACGGTGACCGGATTGATCACCGGCTCCGCGGTCACGACCGCACCAGCTGCGACCCCAACGCCAACACCGACCGCGGTTCCCGTGCCGACGGCGACTCCTGTGCCAGTTGCCACCACGGCCCCCCCCGCATCGGCGCCGTCTGCTAACGCCCCCGCCCCTATCGACTACGGCGCGCCGGTTGGCGCCCTCGAAACCTTGCAGGCCGAAGGCGGCGGCACCGTTCGTCTCACCGGCTGGATGTACTTCCCTGCCGATGCAAATCTCGCCGCCGCGTATGAGGTCGTCGTCGACGGCGTCACGGTCGGATACGGCTTGGCCGATCAAGAGCGCACCGACGTCGGCGACGCGCTCGACGTCGGCAACTTCCATGGCTTCGATGCCACCTTCGAGGCCACGCCCGGACTATCCCAGGTCGAGGTGTACGCGACGAGTGGTGTCGGTCGTACCGGGCTACTCAGCATCCGGACGATCGAGATTCGGTGACATCAATCGGCGCCTCGACGCGATCCCGGCGGCGTCAGTTGACCTCTTCCGACGCGATCAGACCGGGGCGAACCGGAGCACAAACCGCAACCGCTCGGACGCTGTTCGTGTCCGGCGCCGCGGTCACGCTGTTTCTCGCGAGCCTTGGCGTCGGCGCATGGTTCGTGCCACTTGTGGCGTTCTTCGCGGTCGGAGCTGGTGCCGGTCACTCGCTGTCGGGGTCGGTCTGAAGCGTCAATAGCGCGCTCATGCTGAGCGCGCGCCCAACGCCGGCGGTCGCCGGCAGCTACGTCGTTGGAGCCACAATCGGCGCACTTGGTACCGTTTTCTTCCTCCTCGTCGGGGGGGGCCTGCTTTCCCCGATCCCCTCGGCGGTCCGAGCCGGCCTTCTGCTCGCGGTGACCGCGGCACTCGCGCTGCGGGCCACCGGCGTCGTTTCCTTCCCGTTGCCCCAGAACAAGCGTCAGATCGCTCAGGAGGCGTTCCTTGTCAGCCCGCCTCGTGCTGCCTTCCGGTTCGCACTTGAGCTCGGCACGTCGGTTCGTACCTACATCACTAAAGAGGCCCCTTATGCGGCCGCCGCGCTGCTACTCCTTGCGGTGCCATCCGGCGCGCTCGGTTTCGCCGCCGCTGGCCTCCTGGCCGCGGGCTTCGGCGTGGGCCGCTCGCTGATGGTCACCGGACAGGTTGCGCGGCGCTCACTTATCGTCGAGCACCCAGGTTGGACACTTTCCACCGCCAACCTGCTCACCATGGCCATAGTCGTGCTGGTGGCGGTCCGATCGTTCTAGCACCGTCATGATCGCAGCCCTCGTTCAGGAAGCGATCGAACCATTTTCGGTCAGCGATGTTCTGGTCGAGAGTGTTGTGGTTCTTTTTCTACTCATTCCAATATCGCTGAGCATCTGGGCGTTTCTCGATGCCGTGCACCGGCCCCGGTGGGTATGGGCGATGTCGGATCGTCGGCAGCTCGTTTGGTTGGTCATGATCATCATGGGCGTGATCACGATGATCCTCGGGATCATCGTCTCGGTCTTTTACTTGGTCATGGTGCGACGAGAATTGCGGTCAATCGAGAACGGCAACATGGACCTGTTCACCAGTCCCGGCTGACAGAACCACACCCCGACGTACACCACTGCGGTGATTTGATGACGTGTCGCTTGCCAGTGGCCCCAGGATTTCATGGGCGCACACTACGATCACGGTGGTCCACCCGGCACTCTGTCGCCGTGGACTCCTTCGGTTCGAGGGGACCGGCATTCGGGGGGGACGGCGAGGAAGTGCGCTTCAACGATTTGGTGACGTCCACAGAGCGGCCGGACGGGGCGGCCACCATCGAGCGGGTCGCCATCGAAACCGACACGCGTCGCCGCGACATACCGGAGAACGACCTGCAGAATGCCGGGTTCGTTCGCGGCGTCTTCGACCGAAAGCAACAACGCCTCGCCCGGTCATCGCGTCGCGGCTTTCTCAAGGGTTCGGCGGCGGCAGCCGGTGCCACGATCGCCGCAGCGGCCGCAAAGTTGCCGGGTAGCCCGGCCCGACTTGCCGACGCTCAGGGCGGTGTGACCGGTAGCTACGGCTACCGCATTTGGACTGGCCAATGTCCGTCGTACGCCACCGGGCAAAACTGTGAGCCGGGATGCGGCCCATCGATGGTGTGCGCCAGCTGCTGTACCCCCAACGGGTTCTTTCGCAACGATGAAGCAGCCGGCTACCGGTTGCGGCCCGGCGTGTGCACCTACAGCGGTGGTGCCGCTGATGGCTGGTTGTGGTCCTACTCGGGTCAATGTGGCGGCTGTTCGTCGATCACCTACCGATGCCACGACGGCCTCGTGCTCAACCGCACGACCGGCTTGTGGTTGCGCGCGATCTGCCGCAGCGTGACCCAATGCGGCGGTGGCGTCGCCCCAGCGCCGACCACCCCGCCGGTGGCGATCCCAACAACGACCCCGTTGCCGTCGCAGGTGTCCTGTCCCCCCGGCTACACCGTGGTCAACACCGGCCAGGGATACATCTGTCAACCAAATGTCGTAACGCCCACGGCCGTCGTGCCCGCCACCGCAATGCCGACGCCCATCGGGTTGCCGCCAACCGCCGTTGCGACGCGACGACCGGTGCAGCCCACCCAAACTGAGCAACCTTCGGCCGCCTTCTTCATCTCCGGTGTGATCGAATCAGCGATCGACAATGGTGGCAGCGTCACGATCAAGGGCTGGCTCAAGGGCCCGACGACCGCCCCACTCGATTTCCGAGTAACGATCGATGGCTCCCCTTCCTTCGCTGGGCTCGCCAATGGGTTTCGCCCGGACGTCGCCCAGGGAGTTGTCAACGGTGGGCAGTACCACGGCTTCGAAGCGACGATCAATGGGGTGAGGCCCGGCCGTCGGCAGCTTTGCGTCTTTGGTGTCCAGAACGCGGTCGAGAAACAGCTGAGCTGTGTCGTGATCAACGTCTCGGCCACGCCAGGAGCGACCGCGCTGCCGACTGCCACCGTCGTCCCGACCACCGCGCCGCGCCCGACGTCGACGACTGTCGCGGTGCCGACTCCAACGGCGACAACTTCTCCCCCGCCAGCGCTCGGCCCAAACGTCGCGTTGCCATCGCCGCGTGCGCCTTCCTCGAACCGACCGAACGGCGCGGTCGAAGTCATACGCGCCAATAGCTCACGCGGCGGCGCTTTCGTCTCGGGCTGGGCGGGCGACGCGGACACGAGCATGCCCACCATTGTCACGGTGGCGGTCGACGGTGTCACTGCGGTGACCGCTGCGGCGACCCTCCCGCGACCCGACGTGGCTGCGGCGCTGCCCGCCGTTGGTCCCACGACCGGTTACGCCATCACTGTGCCGTTCGATAGTACGGGGAGTCACGAGATCTGTGTCAGCCTCGTCGATGCCGTCGACGGCACGGCGTATCTAGCCGGTTGTCGATCGATCACCGGCTTTGTCAGCAGGCGGGATCTCAGCGCCCGCAGCCGAACGGCAGACCCGGACGAGCCGCTCGCAATCGGCGCTGCGGTCGGCGCCCTGGAGGCGCTCGTCGCCCCGGGCGACGGCACGATCCGCGCGCAAGGCTGGTTGTACCTTCCTGGTAGCGACGGGGTTGCCGCCGGATACGAGGTTGTCGTCGACGGTGTCACCGTCGGTTTCGGGACGGCGGACCAGCCGCATCAAACCATCGCTGAGGGGCTTGAGATCGATGGCGACCACGGATTCGACGCAACCTACCCAGCAGCGGAAGGCCTATCGCAGGTCCAGCTGTACGCGTCAAACAACGGCACCCGCACCTCGCTACTGGCCATGCGAACGATCGACATCAGCTAATCGCGCAGCGCCGGGCCGTCGCCATCAGTCCTGAGGAGTTCAGCCGGTAGGAGGCTGTACGAAGTTCCGAACCAGGATAAACTCAAGGGCCCCATCCCGCCGCGAAGCGCCGACTGGCTGGGCCCCTTAGGAGCTGCGCCGGTAGGGCGAGGAACGAGCCCTGCTGGCAAGGCGACCAGACAAGAGAGGGCGCTATTCGCCGAGGAACGAGGCGAAAAAGGAACTTGTCG